>Ga0255052_10000299_pt1 | contig 39413 bp, 35 predicted proteins | sample JV7_2_21_MG_FD_188632 | JGI IMG/M metagenome (GOLD analysis project Ga0255052, IMG submission 188632) | Seawater microbial communities from Jervis Inlet, British Columbia, Canada - JV7_2_21 | ecosystem: Environmental > Aquatic > Marine > Inlet | place: Canada: British Columbia | collected...
TTTCAGACGAAGGCGCCTGACGCACAGCAACCAGGTTCAGTCCGATGCTTCCCGTTATTGCGCTGATTGGTCGACCCAATGTCGGCAAGTCAACGCTTTTTAACCGCCTGACACGTTCGCGCGACGCGCTCGTCGCCGACTACCCGGGACTTACTCGCGATCGTCAGTACGGTTTCGGCAAGCTGGGGCCAATTCCCTATCTCGTGATCGATACGGGCGGCGTCGCAGGCGGCGAGGTCGGAATAAAAGAACTTATGGTCGACCAGACCGTGGTCGCGCTCGAAGAAGCCGACGCCGTGCTGATCATGGTCGACGGCCGTCAAGGCCTGACAGCGGCAGACGAACACGTTGCCGAGTTGGCCCGCAAGAACGCCAAGAAGACCTGGCTCGTCGTTAACAAAGCTGAAGGTCTCGATAGGGCGATCGCATCGGGCGAGTTTCATGGTTTGGGTCTTGGTGAGCCACTTGCGGTATCGGCAGCCCACGGTGATCGGATCAGCGCTTTGATGGAAGCCGTATTGGCGGACTTCGACGAAGCCGAGCAAGAAGAACCGCTGCCTTCTTATGATGATGATGAGCATGCGCTGCGTATCGCAGTGATCGGCCGGCCAAATGTCGGCAAGTCCACGCTGATCAACCGCATCATTGGTGAGAACCGGCTGGTAGTTTTCGATCAACCAGGCACGACTCGAGATAGTGTATCGGTGCCGTTCGAACGCAACGACCGCAAGTACGAATTGATTGACACGGCTGGCATCCGGCGCAAGTCCAAGGTCCACGAGACCGTTGAGAAATTCAGCATCATCAAGGCGCTGCAGTCAATGGAGCGAGCGCAGGTCGTCATTGCTGTCCTCGACGCACACGAAGGAATTACCGAACAGGATGTCAGCCTGCTCGGCCTTGTGCTCGAGCGAGGGCGCGCACTTGTGGTCGTCACCAATAAGTGGGATGGCCTCTCCGCCTACGATCGCAAGCGCGTAAGAGATGAAACTGATCGGCGGCTGCCGTTTCTCGGTTTTGCCGAACGCATCACGATATCCGCACTGCATGGGACGGCCGTTGGTGACCTGTTGCCTGCGGTAGAACGTGCGTTTCGTGCCGCGACGAGCGACCTGTCGACGACCCGCCTGACGCGAGAGCTCGAAAATGCAGTGACGGCACACCCGCCACCACTTTTTCGAGGCCGTCGAATTCGTCTGCGTTACGCACATCAGGGCGGCCGCAATCCGCCCGTGATCGTGATTCACGGCAATCAGACCGACAAGGTACCGGAGGCGTATCGCCGCTATCTGATCAACCGCTTTCGAAAAGTGTTCAAGCTCAAGGGCACGCCAGTGCGATTGAGTTTCAAAACTGGCGAGAACCCGTACAAAGGCAGGAAAAACAAACTCACGCCAACCCAAGAGAGAAAACGAAAACGCTTGATGAAACACGTCAAGCGGTAGGAGCCTGCTCTCGTCAAGCAGGTCGAGACGAGCGGGCGACTGTTCGCATCTTGTGTGCCCGAAGCGTGATATAACAACGCCATGGGCCCTGCAACAAAAACGATTACGCTGGAAGGACATTTCCCGATGCACCGCGCCGGCCACCTCGAGTCGCCGACATTGGCGTACGAGATCTGGGGCGAGCTCAATGACGCGCGCGACAACGCAATTCTGATATTCAGCGGCCTGTCGCCATCGGCACACGCCGCGTCATCCGCTGAGGACCCTTCGGTTGGATGGTGGGAAGACATGATTGGTCCAGGACTGCCACTCGACTCCGATCGCTATCATGTGATTTGTGTCAATTCCCTGGGCAGTTGCTTTGGCTCGACCGGTCCTGCGTCTGTCAATCCCGAGACCGGCGAGGTCTACCGACTCTCGTTCCCGATTCTGACTCTGGAAGATGTCGCAGAAGCTGCGTACGGCGTCGTACGAAAACTTGGAATCGAGCAACTGCATTCGGTGATCGGCTGCTCAATGGGTGGGATGAGCGGCCTGGCATTATGCGTGCGACACCCGGAAGCAACTCGATTTTTCGTTTCCATCTCGTCATCGACTCGGGCATGGCCATTTTCTATCGCGGTACGTTCGTTGCAGCGCGAGATGATTCGGTCGGATCCGAAATGGAAAACAGGAAACTATGATCCGGCGGACCCACCGAACTTGGGTCAGAGGATGGCGCGAAAACTCGGCATGATTACCTATCGGTCACCCGAAGAGTGGGTGCAGCGCTTCGGTCGCCAGCGCACGACCGCAACAGAAGAGAACGTTAATGATCCATTCAAGATCGCGTTTTCGGTTGAAGCCTATCTCGAAAATCATGCGAACAAATTCAGCGGTGGGTTTGATCCCAACTGTTATCTGTATTTGTCGCGAGCATCTGATCTATTTGACCTGGCCGAGCACGGTGGATCTTTGAAATCAGGATTCAAGCGCACCAAGTTACAGCGTGCGCTCGTCATTGGCGTCGAAACTGATATTCTTTTTCCAATCCAACAACAAAAGGATCTGGCAGAGGGTCTGGCAGCTGTCTGCCTGGATACGCAGCTCATCAAACTGGACTGCATCCGCGGGCACGATTCATTTCTTGTGGACATGGACGCGTTCCGCCCGGTCATCTGTGAATTCTTTGATGGCGACTGCACGTAGGAACGAAATTGAGCAGCGCCAGACGCACGAGGACAGGCTTGAGCGCGCTAAGTCGGTTTTGAGCGCGTTATGGGTTTATTCAGAAGGCCAGGCGTCAAGATGAAGCTGTAACGTTGCGCGATTTACCCAGCCATCGTATGCCGATACAAGCTACTAACAAGGCGCCGTAGACCAGCAATTCAATCGTGAATACGCGCAGGTTGTGCTCCGTTCGCGGTGGCCAGGTCAGCGTTTCAAACCAGGGCAGTGGCAGCGCGAGATGGGTGTTGGAGAACGGCCAGAAGATTCCGATGCCCTGTCCGTGGGAATAAATCGCGTCGAGCGGCATGTGACTCAGCCACGCGACGGCCCAGGCGAGAAATACGGTTGCCCCTGTTTGCGTATTGATCTTCGGCAACAGCAGCAGCAACGCCATCAAAGACGCCAATAAGGCCGTCAGGAAAATGCTGTGACTGACTTGGTAGGCGTCATGCCCCCAACCGGGCAACGGGAAGTCAGGCACGTTGGCAAAGAAAACGAAAAAGTGGCCGATAATCAGGTACCAGGCAATTGACCGACCGCGAGGCAGTGTCAGTACGGCGAGCGAAATTCCGGCAAGGCTATGTCCGACGGTGGTCACGGGCGATAGCCTATCACGCGACTGAACGCGCGGAGCTACGCACCGCTCAAGGACGAAACCGCATCGACAAAGTCAATAATTAGTTGTTTTGCGCTCCCTGATCGATCCAGGCCCGAATGACCTCGATCTGGTCCTCGGTAAGGGAAATCCCACGGCCGTCAGCCAGTGCGTCCTCGTGGTGAGGTGGCATATGGATTTCCGGGGCAGTCTTATGTGCGATTACCAGGTACAGAGAGCTCGACATACTGCTATTCGGCACCACGACAGGGCCAAATTTTGTTCCCTTGATAACACCGTCGTAGTCACCCATGCTGAAACCGCTCGACTCGTAGCCTTCAGCGGATTTGTCGTGGCACGAAACACAGTGTGCGAGAAAGATCGGTTGCACGTCATCGGCATAACCGATTTGCCGTTCGCAGCCGACAAGCCCGATACAGACAGCGAAGATACTGAGTTTGAAGAATGTTGCGAATCTCATTGTCCCGTTCTCCCGGTTACCGGAGAAAACGGTAGTCCGGTCGACGTCTACTCACAATTGTGGCTTTCCACATAATTCAGCTGGGCAGGGATGCTAGGTACAAGCCCGAATTGTAGTTTTGCGGTCCGGCTACACCATTAACCAATATGGCGAATACGAAATCTGGGTACATCAAAACCGTTGTCTGTGCATCAATCACAGCGATTACACTCGCGGGCTGCAGCGGTAACGGCCACGCTCCAGGTCCTGACCCTGGTCCCGATCCGGGCCCCGTCGTTGTCGAGCTGGTCGTAGATTTTTCGGATTATGTGAGTGGTTCCCTAAGGTATGTCCAGCAATTTTCGGAAGCTTACATGGTGCCTTCCGCATCGGAACTGAGCCAATTCAATGCGCTGTCCACAAGTCTCCTGAATCAGGAACTGGAAACGGCGCGGATTACGGCAGGCAATATCAATTTTGAGTTGCTTAGGGTTATCGACACTGGCGCAAGCAACAATGAGCTGTATTGCCTGCGGGAAATCGAGCTTAGAGGACAGGGGTTCTACTGTGTCGATTTTGATGCGGTGACCACAAATCATGTTTCCGCGCCTCATCCATTGCACGACAGGAATACCAACACAGAATCTGTGATGGTAATGCGGGGTACACACGCAAAATTCCTGTCAGTTTCAACGACGCACCGGTGCTCAAATGCGGCGACATCATCATGTTCAGGCACAAGCGGTGCATGCGGCGCCTCAGGTCCTTACAAGGTTTCTGACCCGGCGCACAATGTCGACGCGTTTTTTCATCACTTTGGCGTTGGTGTTCACGACGGCAGCGCTACCGCACGTACCATCCAGTTACACGGTTGTGGTACGACTGCATGCCCGTCGAATGGCGATAACGGAGATATTGTCGCTCGATTAGGTGCAGGTACGACGGACAACTTGCCGGATACCGAGTTTGTGAATGTCCTGAATACGCAATTGAACGAGGAACTGGCGCCGCTGCAGATGGGTTCGTCTTTGAGCTGCAGCGAGCCATCGGCAGACAAGCAACTATGTGGTACGACGAATGTGCTCGGGCGGCACATAAACGGGCAAGCGGATTCTTGCCAGAATGCTGCTTCGTCTTTTGACGGCTCGCGGTGGTTGCATATCGAGCAGAACTCGAATATCCGTCAAGATGATGGTGCGGGAGATGAGGTAACCCCGGCTACTCTGGTGAATGCGATCAACGACGCAATCGGTACGCCATAATCGTCATTTAGTTACTTAACAACAAAGCAGGATCAACGGCGGAGCCGTTCAGGTAGGTCCCGAAGTGCAGATGCGCGCCGGTCACACGGCCCGTTGCACCAACAGCGCCGATTGACTCGCCTGCGGTAACGGTCTGGCCGTCTTTAACGCCAATTTTGCTCAGATGGCAGTACATCGTCACGAAACCCTGGCCGTGGTCGATGAACACTGTATTGCCGTTGAAGTAGTAGTCGCCAGTTGCGGTAATGATGCCATCGCGTGGCGCAAGTATTGGTTCGCCTTCGGGTACCGCGATGTCCATGCCGCTGTGCGGCGACCGGGGTTCGTCGTTGAAGAATCGACGCAGACCAAAACTGGAACTTCGCGGTCCGTCGACCGGGGCGTTCAGGCGGATATCGTCAAGCGGGACGTCGCGCCAGTCATTGAGCGCGGCATCGATAATTTTTCGTTCCTTGCCGACGCGCTCAAGGTTCTCGTCGCTCAAAGACACAAAACCCTGAGCAACCTGCAGCCGTTGTTCTCGATAGGCATGCTCTTGCACCTCGAACGAGAGTGTCGAACCATCGTTCAACGTAATCAAAGCCTCGCCGACTGCTGTACCCAGATTCACACCGATAGCGGCGCGCCACTGACCACCGTCATTCAGGATCAGAACTCGTTTTCCATCGTATTCGACCAGAGGTGCTGTTCCCGCAGCCGGCCCAAGATTGATGAACGCGATGCCACCCGGCCATGCGGCATCGTCCGCGATCGCGCATGCCGACATTACGATCAGTACTGCGAAAGTTATCGATCTAATCATCCGCTTTCTTCGTGGTTTTGACGGTCGCAATCAATTCACCCTGTGCGAGTCGTGCCCGAATGTCGTCGCCCGCGGTCGTGTCGCTGGCACTCATCAGGACCTTTCCAGACTGTGCGTCCTCGACAATCGCGTAGCCTCGGTCCAGGGTCGCAAGTGGGCTAACGGCGTGCAGTCCGCGCATCGCCAGTTCGAGACGATGGGTATTGTCAGCCAGGGCACTGCGGCCTCCGGCACTGAGACGTTGCCTTAAATTACTCAGCCGTGTCATCGAGCGGTGCAGCGTCGCGCTTGGACTGCTCTGCGCCAGCCGCCGGGCAAGCCAGTCGAGTGTCTGGCCCCTGTCTTCTATCGCGCGCTGCCCGAGTCTGGCGATGCGTGCGGCAAGCGAACTGATCGACCGCAGCCAGTCATCGCGATCAGGTACGACAAGTTCCGCGGCGCCCGACGGTGTCGGCGCCCTGACGTCCGCTACAAAATCGGCAATCGTGAAATCAATCTCGTGACCAACGGCGCTGACAATGGGAATCGGAGACTCTGCAATTGCTCTTGCCAGCTTCTCGTCGTTGAACGCCCAGAGGTCTTCGAGCGATCCGCCGCCACGTCCAATGATCAGGACGTCGCATTCATCGCGACGGACGGCCATCTCGAGTGCCGCTATCAGTTCCGGCGGTGCCGCGTCACCTTGTACTGCGGCGGGATAGATGACCACCGGGATCGACGGAAAACGGCGTCCGAGGACACTGATAATGTCGCGAATTGCCGCGCCGGTTGGCGAGGTGATGACGCCGATCCGATCAGGCATGCCAGGCAGATCCTGTTTCCGGTCCTCATCGAACAGTCCTTCGGCCGCTAGCATCTTCTTGAGAACCTCGAACTGGCGCTTGAGCGCGCCTTCGCCAGCAGGTTCAACCTGTTCGACAATCAACTGGTAGTCGCCGCGGGCCTCATAAATGCTGACGCGGCCATAAACGAGTACCTGATCGCCGTCTTTGAGGCCTATCGTCGGGCCGCGCTGGCGCTGACGGAAAAATGCCGCGCGCACCTGCGCGGATTTGTCTTTGAGGCTGAAATACAGGTGGCCCGAGGCGGGCCTGGCCAGGTTCGAAATCTCGCCCTCAACCCAGAGGCGGGCGAGACCACTCTCGAGCAGCGTCTTGGCCTGACGGTTGAGCTGACTGACTGTTATCGCGCCCGCGAAAGCGTCCGCTTGGCCCGAATCTTCCATGCTGACCAGTATAACGAAGCGCGCAAAGCTTTTGCCGAAAAAATCATCGGCGTACAATTGACCGTTTAACCTCATCAAAGGAACCGATCAACCCATGCGAATCGCCAAGCAAGCCCTGACCTTCGACGATGTACTCTTGCAGCCTGGTTACTCGTCGGTGTTGCCTCATGAGGTCGACTTGAGCACGCAGCTGACGCGAGAAATCAGGCTCAATATTCCGATACTGTCTGCGGCCATGGATACAGTGACCGAAGCGCGCCTCGCGATCGCGCTGGCGCAGGAAGGCGGCATGGGCATCATTCATAAAAACATGCCGATCGAGAAGCAGGCGCGCGAAGTACTGCAGGTTAAGAAGTTCGAGAGCGGCATCGTCCGCAATCCGATCACAGTGCCTCCGGACATGACTATCCGTGAAGTCCTCGATCTTACGCATTCAATGGGCATTTCAGGCGTACCCGTCGTCGATGGCAAGCGGACGGTCGGTATCGTCACAGGGCGTGATCTTCGCTTCGAGACGCGCATGGGCGCGCCGGTATCTGAGGTTATGACGCCGAAAGCGCGGCTCGTCACCGTGGCCGAGGGTGCCAGCGACGATGAAGTGAAGTCCCTGTTGCACCAGCATCGCATCGAAAAGGTCCTTGTCGTCAATGACGATGACGAGCTCAAGGGCATGATCACGGCGAAGGATTTCCAGAAAGCCAAAGATTTCCCGAAGGCCTGCAAGGATGGGAGTGGCGCCTTGCGCGTCGGTGCCGCTGTTGGCACCGGTTACGACACCGACGATCGTGTCGAGGCGCTGATTGAAGCGGGTGTCGATGTGCTCATCGTTGATACCGCGCACGGATTCTCGAAGGGCGTCATCGAGCGTGTCCGCAAGATCAAAGACGCGTATTCCGACATCCAGGTCGTCGGCGGGAATATTGTCACTGGCGAAGCGGCCGAGACGCTCGTCAAGGCGGGGGCCGATGGCGTCAAGGTCGGCGTTGGGCCAGGTTCGATTTGCACAACGCGAATTGTCGCCGGCGTTGGTGTGCCACAGATTTCGGCCGTTGCGGACGTGTCGGCGTCACTCAGGAATACGGATGTACCGTTCATCGCTGACGGCGGCATTCGCTATTCTGGCGACATCGCCAAAGCACTGGTCGCAGGTGCTCACACAGTCATGATCGGCGGGCTGTTTGCTGGTACCGAGGAATCGCCAGGAGAAGTGGAGCTCTATCAGGGCCGTTCCTACAAGTCTTACCGTGGCATGGGGTCGATTGCTGCGATGGGGCAGTCACACGGTTCATCGGATCGCTACTTTCAGGATGCAACTGAGGAACTCGAGAAGCTCGTTCCGGAGGGCGTCGAGGGCCGCGTCGCTTACAAAGGCAGCCTGATTGCGATCGTGCATCAGCTCGTCGGTGGTATTCGTGCCGCGATGGGCTATACGGGCAGCGGCAATATCGAAGAAATGCGCACGCGGCCGCAATTCGTGCAGATCACAGGCGCCGGTATGAAAGAAAGCCACGTGCACGATGTAACGATCACCAAAGAACCGCCGAATTACCGCTCCAGTTGACGGAATCTGAATTGATGAGCCAGCCCGCTGCGGCAAGCAATGCCCAACATCCCGATATTCATGCGCATCGCCTGCTTATTGTGGATTTTGGCGGCCAATATACGCAGCTGATCGCACGCCGTGTTCGCGAATGCGGCGTGTTTTCGGAGATACACCCCTGGGACATGTCGGATGACGATGTCCGGGCCTTCGCACCATCGGGCGTCATTCTTTCCGGCGGTCCGGAATCGGTCAATCTCGATGAACCGCCTAAGGTGGCTCACGCTGTTTTCGAACTCGGCGTTCCTGTACTCGGTATTTGTTACGGCATGCAGACAATGGCCGCTGAATTGGGTGGCAAAGTCGAAGCCTCGACACATCGGGAGTTCGGTTATGCCGAAATCTCACCGGGCGACTCGGGCCTGTTTGGTGGATTCAGCGATGCGGAAAGCGGCGAGCCCATGCTCAAGGTGTGGATGAGTCACGGCGACCGTGTTGAAGTGGCGCCGCCGGGCTTCGAAGTCACGGCCAGCAGCCCGAACTCGCCAATGGCGGCAATGGAAGACAAGGCGCGGCGTTTCTATGGCGTGCAATTCCATCCCGAAGTAACGCACACACTGCACGGTGACGCGATCATGCGGCGTTTTGTGCGGGAGATCTGTGCGTGTCCCGGAGATTGGACCCCTGGCAATATCGCCTCCGATGCGATCGCACATACCCGCGAGCAGGTGGGAGACGGCAAAGTGCTTCTGGGATTATCCGGCGGCGTCGATTCGTCTGTGGTCGCGGCGTTGTTGCACGAAGCGATTGGCGATCAACTGACATGTGTTTTCGTTGACCACGGTCTGTTGCGCCATCACGAAGGCGATCAGGTGATGGAGACCTTTGCCGAGCACATGCACATCAACGTGATCCGTGTTAACGCGGCAGATCGGTTCTTCAATGCGCTCGAAGGCGAATCCGATCCGGAGAAGAAGCGCAAGATTATCGGTGGCATGTTCATCGAAGTGTTCGATGAGGAGGCGCACAAACTAGAAGGCATCGAGTGGCTGGCGCAAGGCACAATCTATCCGGATGTCATCGAGTCGGCTGGCAGCAAGACCGGCAAGGCGCATGTGATCAAGTCGCATCACAATGTTGGCGGACTACCCGAAGACATGCGCATGTCACTGATCGAACCCCTGCGCGAACTGTTTAAAGACGAAGTTCGTAAGATCGGTATGGAACTTGGATTGCCTCGGGAAATGGTCATGCGCCATCCATTCCCGGGTCCCGGACTGGGCGTTCGCGTACTCGGTGAGGTGAAACGCGACCACGTCGCAAAGTTACAGCTTGCTGATGACATCTTCATCGAAGAGCTGCACAAGCATAATTTGTATAACGACGTCAGCCAGGCGTTCGCCGTCTTCCTGCCGGTTAAATCCGTCGGCGTCATGGGCGACGGGCGGCGCTATGAATATGTAATTGCTTTGCGCGCCGTCGAAACCATCGACTTCATGACCGCGCGATGGGCGAGACTGCCTTACGAATTTCTTGAGCACGTATCGCTGCGCATCATCAATGAGGTCGACGGAATTTCGCGAGTAACCTACGACATCTCAGGCAAGCCGCCATCAACAATTGAGTGGGAATAGATGGACGCGCAGGATGCCGCGTTCATGCAGGCTGCGTTAATTCAGGCGCATGAAGCTGCGGCGGCCGGTGAAATTCCGGTCGGAGCCATAGTCACCAAAGGCGGCGAGATTCTGGCAACAGGTCAGAACCGGTCAATACGGGATTTTGATCCAAGTGCGCATGCCGAGATCGTCGCGTTGCGGGCGGCCTGTCACGCACAAGCCAACTACCGGCTGACCGACGCGACCTTGTATGTGACGCTCGAACCTTGCGCCATGTGTCTGGGCGCCATCGTTCAAGCGAGAGTTTCACGGGTGGTCTTCGGCGCCTATGACCCGAAAGCTGGCGCAGCCGGAAGTGTTGTTGATCTTTGCGAAAGCCCGGCTTTCAATCATCGTTTCGAAGTCATGGGCGGGGTGTGTGCCGATGACTGCGGTGCAGTGTTGCAGGAATTCTTTCGCGCCCGACGCTAGTACTCCGTGTCACTTAAGTTCGCTCTACTGCGACCTCGGCCGTCTTTTCCGTTCCGGGCCGCGCGACATCCGCTGGCGCTTCGAACTCGCGAATACTCGCTTCCTCGTTGGCGGTCAGCCATTTCAGGATGTTGTAATAGCTGCGGATATTGTTGACGTACAGCACGGGCTCCCAACCGCGGGCATAGCCAAACGGCACGCGCGTGTACCACTTGCGTTGTGCGAGTAATGGAAGAGCCTTGTTGATATCGACCCAGGTGTCAGGATTGCCACCTTGCCACTCGACGATCTGTCGTGCGTCTTTAATGTGATTGAAACCGACGTTGTAAGCGGCCAGAGCCATCCAGGTCCGATCAGGCTCGTCAACCGTGTCGGCTACACGTTCTGTCTGTCGTGCGTAGTATTGCGCGCCACCAAAAATGCTGTTTCTCGGATCCAGACGGTCATCAAGGCCAAGATACCTTGCCGTGTCTTCTGTAAGCATCATGATGCCGCGTACGCCGGTAGGCGATACGGCGCCCGAGCGCCAGTGCGACTCCTGATAGCCGATTGCAGCGAGCAGGCGCCAGTCGATTCCCCATTGAGCTGCTGCTTCCTCAAACATTGCGCGATAACGAGGCAATCGACTCTCGTAGTGACGAATGAAATTTCGTGTGCCCACGTAGTCGAATTTGTCCGTGTGCCCGTAGTAACGATCCCTGACCTGAGCGAGCAAGCCGGCCCGGTCAATATCAATAAGAAAGTCATCAGCGCGACTCAGCAGACTGTCACCGGTCTCTTTTGGAAACGCCCACGCCAGCGGATCCCCGATCTCGAGATCCAGTGCAACGCGTAGGTCCGGGTAGAAATGGCGCTGAATATTGAACTCAGTACTGTCGGCAATCGTCAGATCGACGTCGCCTGCGGCCACCCTGGCCAACAAGTCGGCAACTTCGACGTCGGCGTTCTCAATCCAGGTCAGATCCGGATACACCTGTTGTAAGGAAACGAGCATGTCGACATGACTTGTTCCGGCAACGACCTCGATTGTGCGGCCGATAACATCCTCAATTTCCTGCGGTTTTCCCGTGCCGAGCTTGTATATCAGGTGCATGTCGACCATCTCGTACGGATGGCCAAAATTGACGTAGTCGCGCCGGGTATCGGTGATTGAAAGGCCCGCCGCGGCCATGTGGGCCCTGCCCGACATCAAGTGGGGCAAGACCTCCGAAACACTTTGCACGGGTTCAATAACCAAGGCGACATCGAGGTCCTCAGCGAAAGCCTGTGCAAGATCGAACTCGGGGCCTGACGGGCCATCAGGCCCGATAACGTACGCGGTCGGGCTGTCGCGTGTAACGACACGCAGCTCGCCGACCTCGAGAACCTGGTCAAGCAGGGACGGTTGTGCCGAGCAGGTGCCTAGCAGCGCCGCCAGTGATAGGTAGAGCAAAAGGCGCAATGAAGTCTCCGTGATCCTTTTGTCTAGATGCCAATATTGCCACAAAGCAGGGCCCGCGACTCCTAGCGCGGCGGATCAGCATTGCGTACAATCCGGGCCCCGCCGTCGGAGCCCGTTATTTAGTGGGAGCACTCAGAATTGTGGGTGTGTGCGAAATTGTGGGTGTGTGCGAAATTGTGGGTGTGTGCGAAATTGTGGGTGTGTGCGAAATTGTGGGAGCACCAGAAATTGTGGGAGCACCCAAGATTGTGGGAGCGGCTTCAGCCGCGACAGGAGTGGAGAGGTGCCGGAGTGGTCGAACGGGCCTGATTCGAAATCAGGTGTACGGTTTTCCCGTACCGTGGGTTCGAATCCCACCCTCTCCGCCAAATCATGTAGGGTGTATTCCGGTCACATGGTTTACACCTTATTCCGGAGACATGGGTAATACTTTTGGACTGAACGGGTTTTCGATGGGTTCGAGCCCACAGGTTTCGTGATCAGAGTATCCGGGATTCGGTCGTCGATGCGAAACCGCGCCCGGAACAGGTCTGGAAGGTAACCTGAGATGTCAGCAGAGAAAAGAAGCGAAGGCAATCGTCGCGGCATACCGGACAGCATGACTGCTGTCGTACTTGAAATAAACGGCGAGGACTACCCGGTCGTTTTTCCGACGAACCATACGCTACTCGAGGTCTTGCGCGAGGAATGCAAACTAACTGGTACGAAGCATGGCTGCGAACTGGGCGAGTGCGGCGCTTGCGCCGTATTGGTCGATGGCCAGCCGGTCTTGTCTTGCCTGCAAATCACGACAGACGTTGTCGGTAAATCGATCGCGACGGTCGAAGGATTGCAAAACGGTAACGATTTGCATCCATTGCAAGAGGCCTTCGCGGATCTTGGTGCGGCACAGTGCGGTTACTGCACGCCCGGTATTCTGATGGTGGCGGAGGCGCTACTGAAGAAAGAAGCCGAGCCCGATGACGAACAGATTATTGAAGCCCTGTCGGGAAATATCTGCCGCTGCACCGGATACAACCGCATTGTTGAAGCGGTCAAATGGGCGGCTGCGAAGAAGCGAGGCGATGATTGGCGGCCGGCTGAGGAGTTATTCACCGGTCACGAGATCCCGCGGTAGGAACACAAATGGTCACCGAACTCAAAATCGTCGGTAAGCCGTTTCGTCGTGTCGACGGTCGTGCGAAGGTGACCGGCCAGACGCGATTTGCCGATGACATGCAATTCCCGCGCACTGTGCATATCAAGCTTGTTCGAAGTACGGTTCCACACGCCCGAATCAAGAACATCGATTTCTCCGCGGCGCTCGCGATGGACGGTGTGGTCGGGACACTGGTCGGCGAGGAAGTGCCGAATACATTCGGTATCATGCCGGTCTCGGAGGACGAACATGCGTTGGCCGTTAGTAAGGTGCGCTTTGTCGGTGATCCGCTGGCGGCAATCGCGGCGGTCTCCGAAGACATCGCCCACGTCGCAGCGCTCGCAGTAAGAGTCGAATATGAACCCTTGGCGACGATTTCCAGTGTTGCCGAGGCACTCGCAAGCCCCGAGCCGCAGATTCATGATTACGCGGATGAGGGCAACATTCATAAGAAGGTCTCGCTGAAGTTCGGCGATGTGGAAGAGGGCTTCGAAGAAGCTGACCTGGTTCTCGAAGACGATTTCTTCTACGAGGGGAGCAATCACCTGGCCCTCGAGCAGCACTCGTCCGTCGCTGTCACCGAAGACGATGATCGTGTCACCGTGTATTCCTCGACGCAGTGCCCGCATTACGTACATCGTGCGCTGACTAAGACACTCGATATTCCAGCTTCGCGCATCCGCGTCATTGCCTGCTCGAACGGCGGGGGATTCGGTGGCAAAACCGATCCGTTCAATCACGAAATCGTCGCCGCCAAGATGGCACTCAAGCTCGGCCGTCCGGCAAAGATTACGCTGACACGCGAGGAGGTGTTTTATTGTCACCGCGGTCGCCATCCCGTGCAGATGCACGTCAAGACCGGATTCCGCAAGGATGGCACGATAACCTCGCAATACTTGCAGACCGCGCTGGATGGCGGTGCGTTTGGCAGCTACGGCGTTGCGAGTACTTTTTACACGGGCGCCTTGCAGACGACAACATACAAGCTACCGAACTACTGGTTCGAAGGCGCGCGGGTGTTCACAAACAAACCGCCTTGCGGGCCCAAACGAGGTCACGGTACACCGCAGCCGCGGTTTGGATACGAGGTTCAGCTCGACAAGGCGGCTCATGAACTCGGTATCGATCCGGCCGAGCTGCGTCTGCGAAACCTTGTAGAAGCCGACACCATTACGGCCAACTGGTTACGCATCGGCACGATCGGATTGAAGCAGTGTATCGAGGCAGTCGTCAAAGGCAGTGGCTGGAATCAACGGTACGGCAAGCTGCCCGACGGTCGTGGACTCGGAATTGCCTGCAGTGCTTACATGACCGGAGCCGGGTTGCCGATTTACTGGAACCACATGCCGCAGTCAGGTGTGCAGATTAAATTGGACCGTAGCGGCAACGTCGCCGTGTTTTGCGGCGAAACCGAGATAGGGCAGGGCTCCGACAGCATCCTGGCCGCCATAGTTGCCGAAGTTCTCGGCGTCAACCTGAAGGATATCCGTTTGTGCGTCGCTGATACTGACCTGACGCCTGTCGACCTGGGCAGCTACTCGTCCCGAGTCACTTTGATGGTCGGCCACGCGGCGAGACAGGCAGCTGAGAGAGCGCGTGACAAAATTGCCGAGGCAGTAGGCGAGCACATGGAAGTTCCGAAGGAGTCCCTCGTATTTGCCGATAACCAGGTTTTTCCCGCACACGAACCGGATCAGGGAATCGCGTTCAACGAGGCCGTGGTCATCGCCGAATCCCGGTTCGGCACGCTGGGTACCACCGGTTCGTACATACCACCGCGGGCTCCAGGGCGATTTCGTGGCTCAGGCGTCGGGCCGTCGCCGACGTATTCGTATTCTGCCGCGATCCTGGAGGTGGAGGTTGATCCCGAGACCGGCGTATATAACGTCGACAAGGTCTGGATTGCGCACGACATCGGACGTGCGTTGAATCCTGTGCTCGCACTCGGGCAGATCGAGGGTAGTGTCTATATGGGCCTCGGTGAGGCGATGATGGAAGAGCAGGCCTTCCGCCGCCTGCCGAAGAGCCTGTCTTCTTCGCTCGTGCACAAGACACCGTCGATGCTGGAATACAAGAGTCTCGGCTTTCACGACATGCCAGAGATGACGTGTTACATGATCGAGACTGATGATGAGCGAGGTCCATACGGTGCGAAGGAGGCCGGCCAAGGGCCGTTGCTGCCGATCATGCCGGCACTCTCCAACGCGATTTTCGATGCCGTCGATGTGCGCGTCGATCAGGTGCCGATTCATCCGAGTCTCGTGTTGAAAGGGCTGCAGGCGAAGAAAAAAGGTCGCGATCCACGTGTTGGGCCTGCGAAATTTCCGGACATCGATTTCGGCGAGCCGCTCATTGTACACACACCGGAACAGGGCGGTGACGGCCGTGCCGCGAACGACCCAAAGGCGCGTCGCAAAGGCGTTCGTTCAGCATCAGGGACGATGAAAGAACGTGGCGAGGCTTTGAAGGAGCACAGCAGTGCTGCGCTTACCACCGATTAAGATAGAGACGCCGGACACCCTCAAGGACGCGGCGCAGTTGATTGCCGATGGCAATGCGCGCCTTGTGGCCGGAGGTACGGACCTGTGGCCGAATATGAAACGGCGACAACAGCAAGCCGAGACCATAGTCAGCCTGATGTCGATTCCTGCTATGGACGCCATCAATAGTGGCAAGGGTGATATTCGTATTGGCGCAACAGCAACGCTGTCCGATGTCATACGTGAGGACAACATCCGACAACGATTCCCCGCATTCGCAAAGGCAGTGGCCTCGATCTCATCGCCACCGCTCAGAAACATGGGCACGATCGGCGGCAATCTGTGTGTCGATACGCGTTGCAACCTCTACAACCAGACCGAGGAGTGGCGCCGTTCGATTGACTATTGCCTCAAAGAACAGGGCGAGATCTGCTGGATAGCGACCAAGTCACCGCGCTGCTGGGCACACACCGCCAGTGACTCGGCGCCCATTCTCTGCGCGCTCGATGCGTCAGTGAAGCTCGTGTCGTCCTCGGGAGAACGCGAACTGCCGTTAAGGGACATTTATGTCGATGACGGCATCGACTACCTGGCCAAGAAGGCCGATGAGATTCTCACCGAGCTCTCTATTCCAGGCGCGAGCGACAATTCTCATTGCCGGTCTGCATTCTGGAAGTTGCGGCGACGAGGTTCGATCGACTTCTCAACGCTGTCGGTCGCGGCCGCCGTCTGGACTGACGATAGAGATGTCGTGACGCATGGCACGATGTACCTGGGTGCAGTCGGTTCTGCCCCGATGCCGGTTATGGAGATCGATTCGGTGCTCGTCGGCAACAAGATCACCGAGGATGGCATCGCCGAGATCGCACGTGTTGCGCACAAGCTCGCGAAGCCGATGGACAACACCGACTTCGCGGCGTCCTGGCGCGGCAAGATGACCGAGCATTACGTGACTGCAGCGTTAAGAGAAATTGCCGGCTTGCCACAACATCGAATGCAGCCACGCCACGTCTTGCCGCTCGTCTAGGCAGCATCCGGTACGAGGATGGCACGACGCGTGAGCTGGCCGTCATGGGCCCGGGCGAATATTTCGTTGATCCGGGACAAACTGTGCCGTTCGATGAAAGGCAGCATGGCGACTTTGCCGGTAAGGACCAATTCGAGCGCATCCGAGTAGTGCTCTGGCAGGCACCCCCAGTTGCCGAGTGCGCGCGCGTGAAATGCCATCAGGTTGGACAGGCGGATTTCGACTTTGTCCATCGTAAAACCGACGACGCTCAAACAGGCACCGAAGGTCAGCAAGCCATATGCAGTGGTTTGACCTGCGGCAGTGCCGGAACATTCGAAAATCTTCCATTCTGTCTGGCGCAGGCCACGGTCTTTGGCGAATTGCCTGATGGCATCGCGGACATCTCTGCCTTGCACTTCCTTCGCGTTGATGGTCATGCTGGCGCCGTAGCCCTCGAGTTGATCGAGCTTCGCCTGATCGATGTCGATTGCAACAACCGTGGCGCCTCTTGCCGCCGCGATCTGCACCGCATAACCGCCGACACCGCCGACACCGATAACGACCGCCAGATCTCCGGCTTCGATTTCCGCCTGCACGACAGCCTGGTAGGGTGTTGTCACCGCGTCGGCAATGACGCTTGCGTCTGCGAGTTCCATGCCGACCGCGGCCAGTCGTGCGGTATCGACTGCGCACAACCCGGCTGACGGCACGGTGATATGCGTGGCGAAACCACCATGCATATCGATGCCCGGTGACACCTGGTTCCTGCAGATCGTGCCACGGCCCCGATCACAGAGGTCGCAGGAACCACAGGGAATAACTGCGGGAACGATGACTGTCTTGTCCTGCCACTCTGCCGCATCTTTTCCGGTCTTGATGACGCGGCCGCTCATCTCGTGGCCGAGTGTCAGCGGTAACGCGTGCTTGGTCCTGACGCCATCGTAGAAAAAGCCGAGGTCCGTATGGCATACGCCACAACCGGCAATCTCGACGATGACCTCGTTTGATGACGGTTCCAGCAGATCGAATTCGACTCGCGCCAGCGGCTTCCCCGGCTCTTCCATTACCCAGCGATGTGCTGTCATTGATCGCTTCCTCCGATGTCGTTCTCCCAGATCGCTTTGCGTTTCTCGAGAAACGCATTAAGACCCTCGACCGGGTCTTTGGTTTGCATCAGCTCCTCGACGTACATTTCTTCGACAATCCCGAGCCGACTCCGGATTCGCTCGATGTAATCGTGACGCACAGCAGTTACGGCAAAGCGCAGCGAACTGGCGCTCTTGCCGATGATGTTCTCGTCTACCCAGGCCAGTGCTGCTGCAGTCGGTGACTCGCTGACCTCGTCGACCAGGCCGATAGTCTTTGCTCTTTGAGCATCAATGCTCTTGCCGGAAAACAGCAGCTTTTCCGCCTGTGCCTGACCGATGCGTTCGGGCAACAGGCATGTCGCTGCCGGTGCGATCACCGCAAGTGAAATCTCGGGCTGGCCCAGCTGCGCATCCGGTGCAGCGACGATAGGGCTGGCGGCACACGCAAGCTCGAGCCCACCGCCGAGGCACTGACCCTGCACAGCGGCAACAATCGGCACCGGGAACTCAATCATCTGCATAATCAGCGAGTTAATTTTTCCAAGCATGTCCGCGCATTGATCCGGCAAGTGCTCCTCAACACTGGCGCCAAAACTGAAATGCGGCCCCTCCGCATCGAGAACGACTGCGAGCAAGCGTTTGTCGTGTACGTGCGCGTCCAATGCTGCGTTCAGGGCATCAATCATTCGCGCATCGATGATGTTCGCTTTCGGCCGCGCGAGTTGCAACCGCAGTACCTGTTCATCGCGCTCGAGCCAGGTCTTGAGAGGACTGTCAGTCATGTACAAACTCCAGGCAGATTGAATGAATTCCTGATCATCTTGTTCATACCAGGAACTCGCGGTGGAAGTCATGCTCGCATTCTCTGTTGAGTTCGACCGCCTGCGCGTATTTGTCGCGGGAACCTTTGTACAGGACGCCGATATTGAATCCATCATCAGTCATAACGCGCCGCGCAGCCTGAGCCGCATCTGTCGTGAATGAGACGGGAGGCGGGTGCACCTTTTTCTTCCATTCCCGCTGGTCCGGACGAAACGTGACGCAGGGGCTCAGGATCTGCACGAACGAGAAGCCAGGGTGGGTGATAGCCTCAGCCAGTATCTTTGTGGTGCCCTTGACGTCGCCCGAGAATGCGCGAGCAACGAAGTTCGCACCGGATGCAAGGGCAATCACGAGCGGATGGAACGGTGAGATGCCGGTACCGCCGGGCGCCAGTTCGGTATCCCAGTCGGGTGCCGTGGTCGGCGAGGGCTGTCCCTTGGTCATGCCGTAGATCTCGTTGTCCATGACCACGTAGCTAATGTCGACGTTGCGCCGGCAGGCATGCAAAAAATGGTTACCGCCGATTGAAAAGCCATCGCCATCACCTCCGGCGCAAATGACGGTCAGGTCAGGTCGTGCCACTTTCAGGCCGGTTGCCACCGGCAAAGCTCGTCCGTGCACGCCATGGAAGCCATAACAGTTCAGGTATGCCGGGATACGCGAGGAGCAGCCAATGCCTGATACAACCGCAATATTCTCGGGCGCAAGTGCTAATGCCGCGATGGCTTTGATGAGACTCGCCATGACGTGGAAATCACCGCAACCGGGACACCAGACCGGTTTGGTGCCCGACTTGTAGTCGCTGGCCTTCAGTTTGCAGGGAGCTGCAGCGCTCATTCGCCGCACCAATCATTGATCCTGGTGACAATCTCACCCGGTCGAAATACACCGGGTCCGGGTCGATGCACTGTGTCGACGTCCGCTGGCAGGTCATACCACGCGCGCAGGAAGCGATAGAGCTGTCCCGTGTGGTTCTGCTCGATCACCATGAGGTGATTGACGCCGTCGAGAGCGGCCGCCATATCCTCTTGCCTGACCGGCAGCAGCAGTCGTAGTGCTATCAGCTTCAGCTTGCTGGCCACCTTGTCCGGCAACCTTTGCATGGCTTCCCGGACCACGCTCGTCGTCGAGCCCCAGGTCAGTATCGCGAATTCACCCTCACCGTCGATGTCCGCCCAGTGCTGGCCATAGTCGAAGTCGGCAATTTTCCTGGCACGCTTGTCGAGCTGCGCACCGTGGTCGTCCGCTCTGCCCGACGGTATTGCCCCGGCAGTATGCACAAGACCATCGGCCGTGTATTGGCCGCCCGGCGTTCCGGGCAGCGGCATCGGGGAGATTCCATCGGCCGTCACAGCATATCGCTCGAAGACCTCAGGTATGTTCTCGGCGAGCTTGCGCTTGGCGAAAAAAGAAATCGCCGGTACCGGGTCGGCGACCACGATCGACTGGCCGATGAACTGGTCCGACAGGACGATGACCGGCGCCTGAGTTGCTTCAGCGATATGCACCGCCCATTGCGTCGTATAGACGCAGTCGGTCACCGAGTTCGGTGCGACGACGATATGTGGTGCGTCTCCATGCAGGCCGTAAACTGCGGCATTGAAATCGGACTGTTCCGGCTTGGTCGGTATGCCCGTGGACGGGCCCGCACGCATCACATTGACGACGACGACCGGGATCTCCGCGCATACCGCGAGACCGAGTCCCTCGATCATCAGGGACAAGCCGGGGCCGGAGGTTGCTGTCAGTGACGGCACGCCGCCATACGACGCACCGATTGCCATGTTGATCGAGGCGAGTTCGTCTTCGGCTTGCGTCAATGTTCCGCCGGCGTCTTTTAGTTGCGGCGCCAGCCACTCGAGAATCTCGGTTGCCGGTGTAATGGGGTAGGCGGCGGCAAATCGAATGCCACCGCGCAGCGCACCGAGCCCGGTGGCATGATTACCGCTGATCATCCAGCGATCGCTTGATTCACCGTCACCTGCCTGTGGTGCTGCCAAACCCTGTGTCCGCGAGAAGCCAAGTATCGCTGCTGCGATGCTTGCATTTACTGCCTGCTGACCCTTGCCGTGAAGCTCTTTATCGATGGCGTGCCGAATCGCGTCTTCGGGAATGCCGACGAGGCCGGCGACATAGCCCAATGCCACCATGTTCACGCGGCCACCGCTCACTGATTCGGCAAGCTCTTTCATCTCCAGTTGCTGCAGCGTCGCGCCCGTAGCGGTTATCGATTGCGGCACACCTTCTTCAGCCGGGTCGGTGATGACAATGCTGTCGGCATCGATGGCGATGTCTGCGAGCAGTCGTTCGGCATGTTTCCAGTCGACGCCGAGCAACACATCGAAACGGTCATCGAGACATCCGACCGGGGCCGGGCTCAATCGCAGCAAGGCCGCTGACTCACCACCGCGGATCTGCGGTCCCGCGGCACGAATCATCAGCCCATAAAACCCGCAGCGTGCCGCTGCGGCCAGCAGGATTTCGCCGGCAGTGATGACGCCGGTGCCGCCCGTGCCAAGCAGGGCGACAGAAAAGGATTTACCGGACTGTTGGTCTGTCATCGACGATGCCGCCGTTGCTATAATAGTAAACCGGTACTATAATACCGTTATAACCCCCAAAGCAAGTGCAACGCGGAGAATGCAATGACCGATCCGGCAGCCACGAATGGTTCCGACAAGCAACTTGAGGATTTTGATCTGGCGCAAGCTATCGTGGTCCCGGGTGTGACACTCGAACGTCGTCCTGCTCGCTGTCCTGGCGGGACCTTGCTCGATGGCCTTTTTCACGCCTGGATAACGCTCGATAACCCCGAACAGTACAACTCGTACACGACCGAGATGGTCAAGGGAGTCATCCTGGCGTTCCGACGGGCGAGTGCGATGCGTGACGTCGTTACCGTGGTATTCACGGGCAGTGGGGACAGAGCATTTTGTTCTGGTGGCAATACCAAGGAGTACGCTGAGTACTACGCCGGCAATCCACAGGAGTACCGGCAGTACATGCGCCTGTTCAATGACATGGTCTCGACAATTCTGGGCTGTGACAAGCCAGTGATTTGCCGGGTGAATGGCATGCGTATCGGTGGCGGTCAGGAAATTGGTATGGCCTGTGATTTCTCGGTAGCACAGGATCTCGCTCGTTTTGGGCAGGCTGGCCCCAAGCATGGCTCGGCCCCAATTGGAGGCGCGACGGATTTTCTGCCGCTCATGGTAGGCGCCGAGCAAGCAATGGTCTCGGGCATACTCTGCGAGCCCTGGTCAGCACACAAGGCCTACCGTATGGGTATCATTTCGGACCTTGTTCCCGCGCTCAAGGTTGACGACGAATTCATTCCCAATCCACTCGTCGAGACACAGCAGTATCTCGATGACCGGGGCCGTATTGTTCTGGGCGAATCGAAGACCGGCGAGGCGTTGGCGGCAGGAAAGGCGCTTCTCAAGAAAGGTTCTGTCGATCTCAGCTTGCTTGATGAAGCCACAGAACGTCTTTGTGCGAAGTTCATTCACATGTTCCCGGACTGCCTGACAAAAACACTCGAGGAACTGCGCAAACCGAAGCTGAACGCATGGAATGCCAATAAGGAAAATTCACGTGCCTGGCTGGCGCTGAACATGATGACCGAGGCGCGTGCCGGTTTCAGGGCATTCAATGAGCCGGCAAATGGCGAACGTGAGATAGACTTCATCGGTCTGAGGCAGGCGTTGGCGGCCGGAGAACCCTGGACGGATGAGTTGACCGAAAGCTTGTTGCCTGCGGCGAGAGTCGGCAAATAGGAGGAGACGTTCGATGGCACTGATGATTAACAGCGTGTGCACAGCCTGCGACGTTTGCGAGCCGATGTGTCCAAACGAGGCGATAAGTGTGGGCGATCCCATCTATGTCATCGACGCCTTCAAGTGCACGGAATGTGTTGGTGCGGAAGACGAACCACAATGTCAGCTCATTTGCCCCGAAGATGACTGCATTGTGCCAAATCCGGATTTCGAGGAGTCCGAGGAAGAGTTGCTGACAAAATACGAAATGCTAAACGGCTGACGTAATTTCGAGATTCTCGATGCCGTAGCGAAGCAGTGTCTTCAACGTAATCGAATCTAGCGTTGACCGGTTCAGCCTGTCGATCTCATTCATGACTTTATCGAGTCCGCTGACGACAATTTCTGCGTTACCGCGCAGCTCATCCGGAGTGTCGATGCCTGATTCCAGGGATTCGAACTCGTGAATAACATCCCAGAGTGTCGTTCGCCGCACGTTGCCGGAGAAACGATAGCCGCCACCCACTCCTCTGACGGACTCGATGAGCCCGCTACGCACGAGTGTGCGCATGACTTTTGCCAGGTGGTGAATGGAGACACTGTAATTCTCTGCGATCTCGGCTGTGGAAAACTGCTTTTCCGGTTCGCTGGCCAGATGCAGGACTGCAAATAACGCGTAACGGCTCGCTTTTTGAAGCTTCATCTCAGTCCAGCCGCCGCTCAAGCTCGATGTAGGGTCCCGCCGCAAGTCCCTCGCCGCGGAAGAACGACAAATTCGTCTTATCGTTGCCAAGCACCATTGTACGAATGGTCGTCGCACCGTCGTTTTTCATTTGTGCGCACAAGGCCTCGAAAAGGAGCGTGCCAAACCCTTGCTGCCGCTGATCGGGCGTCACGCTCAATGCGAGGACCCAACCGCAGGGTGGGGAACCGAACTCCCAGGCACGAATCTCGCCGACAACAAATCCGAGCAGCTCATTGTGGCCCGATTTTGCAACCAGGAAATACCGTTTCAGACGCTGGTTCGTGCCGGCGAAACGCTCAAAGATGTCGTTCCAGTAAGCAGTCTTTTCGGTCCCGGTTATCTCGGCGTCGAGCGCCACGACAGCGTCGATATCCACCGCCTCTGCCACATGAACATTGATGGCGGGGTTTTGCTTGTTCAAATCAGAAACCTTTTGTTGTCGCCAGGGGCCGGCCAATCGTAACACCCCGGAGGGCCGCCGTGAGGGGCCGCCAAGAGCCGGCCTGGCTCGATTTGACGATAAAAACGTAATTCGGTACTATTATACCACTTTTAATGGAAAACGCGATCATGGCTTTGGAAAGGATCGTCAAACGTTGCCGGGATCTATATGAGGACCTGGATTTCACGTCGGTCCGTGCATGGAAAGAGGCGGGCGCAGAGCGCAAGGTGATTGGGCACATGCCGGTATACGTGCCGCGCGAGCTGATTCATGCTGCGGGCATGTTGCCGGTCGGAATTCTCGGCGGTGGCGATCAATTAGACGTGATTCATGGTGATGCCTATTACCAGAGCTATATTTGCCGGATTCCCCGGTCCACGATCGAACTTGCCATTACGGGCAGGCTCGACTGCCTTGATGGCATGCTTTTTCCAAGTACCTGCGATGTCATCCGTAACCTCTCCGGCATGTGGCAACTCAAATTTAAAGACAAGCTCATTCGTTATTTTGACGTCCCGCAGAATTTCGATCTGGAGGTTGGTGGAGTCTTTTACACACGGGAATTGCAGAGCTTTCGTGACGCACTTTCTGAACTGGCGGGTCGTGAAATAAGCGATGAAGATATTCGGTCTTCGATCGATCTTTACAACAAGAATCGGCAGGCGATCGCCGAGCTCTATGCCTATCGCTCTGCGGAGCCGTGGCAAGTGCCGACACCGGAAGTCTATCTCCTGATGCGTGCCGGCATGCTGCTGCCGGTTGATGAGCACACGCAACTCATCCACGACTACATCGCAGCAGCCAAAGAAGTCGAACGTCCCGTCAGGGACAACTGCCGTGTCGTGATCACCGGACTTTTCTGCGAGCAACCGCCATTGGGATTGTTGAAGTCCATCGAGATGGCCGGCTGCTACGTGGTCGATGATGATTTCATGCTGGTTGCGCGCTGGCTTCTTCACGAAGTCCCGACTGATGGTGATCCGCTCAAGAACCTGAGTGACGCATTTATCACTTATTCATCGGAGACGTCCTGCAAATACGTGCCGAACAAAGAGGACAAGGGCAAACACCTGGTCGAGTCCGTACGCAGGAATGGGGCGGAAGGTGTCATATTCGCAAGCCCGAGTTTCTGCGATCCGGCGCTGCTCGACAGGCCGATGCTGCAAAATGCGCTTGCCGCGAGTGGCATCCCGTATACGGCATTCAAGTTCGCAGAGAACTCGGGACAACTACAACCCTTTCGTGAACAGGCAGGCACGTTTGCGGATTCGATCAAACTTTGGAGCGCCGCATGACTACCGCCGCGAAGCAACGATCAGGCGTACAAAAAGAAGAGTCCATGCTTTTGCAAAAGGCGATGATCAGCGCCAATTTCGATGCGCTGTCCACGGCTCATGACGAAGGCAAGAAAGTCTCCTCGACATTTGTACCCGGCAATCTCAATGAACTGCTGATGTGTTTTGATTTCGTTCGAAATTTGCCTGAGATCAATGCGCTGCAGTCTGCAATGCGGAAGAAAAGTGCCGGCTACATCATGGAGGCAGAACGCTCCGGCCACTCCGAAGATGTCTGTACCTACGTAAAAAGCGATCTCGGCATGATGGCGAAAGGTCAGCTCGGGCCAACCGGCAAGCCGTTGCCGACACCGGACATTCTGCTGCTGTCGTACACGGGCTGTTTCACCTTCATGAAATGGTTCGAACTCGTGAGGGATCAATACGACTGTGAAACAGCGATGCTGCATGTACCGTATCAGGCCGACGGCAAGATCACCGACAACATGCGTGATTTCGTCGTCATGCAGTTGCAAGAACAGGTCATCCCGGCGCTAGAGCGTGTCAGTGGCGTGAGGTTCGACATCGATCGATTGCGGGAGAACCTCAGGGAATCGGCCAAAGCAGAGGACGATCTTGTCTGGGTACTGCAGTCGGCGAAGAACCGGCCGTCGCCGATCGATGCCTATTTCGGTGCTATCTACTATTGCGGACCGATCTTCTCGGCATTTCGTGGCAGCAAGGAAGCGACGGCATATTACGTCGCCCTCCGAAATGAGGTGGCGGAACGAGTCGAGCAGGGTCTTGGTCCTATCACGCCGGAAGGTGTCATGGACGAGGAACGCATACGCCTCGTTGTAGAAGGGCCGCCGAACTGGACGCATTTCCGTGACTTCTGGAAGATGTTCTATGACGAGGGCGCCGTTGTCGTTGCAAGTTCCTATACCAAGGTTGGCGGTGTCTACGACTATGGTTTTCGCCACGACCCCGAACACCCGATCGAGTCGCTCGCCAACTATTGTCTCGGCTGTTACACGAATCACAGCCTGCCAGCGCGGGTCGACATGCTCTGCGATTACATGGAAGAGTACAACGCGGACGGCTTCCTCAACAATTCGATCAAAAGCTGCAACAGCTTCTCAGCGGGGCAGTTACTCATGCTGCGCGAGATCGAAGAGCGCACGGGCAAGCCAGGCGGATTTATCGAAACCGATCTAGTTGATCCCCGCTACTTCTCACCGGCGAACGTCAAGAACCGGCTCGAGAGTTATTTCCAGATGATCGAGCAGAAAAAAGCCCGCGGCGACAACAGGACGGCAGCATGAAGACGTTCATTGGCATTGATCTCGGCTCGACCACGACCAAGGCGATCGTGCTTGCCGGCGATGAAACTGTGCTCGGGCGCGGTATAACCAACTCGCGCTCGAATTACGGAATCGCCGCGGAGGTCGCCAAGCAGGAAGCATTTCTGGATGCGCGCTTTTTTCTGTTTCGCCAGTTGCTGAAAGATCTGCCTGCCCTGAAAGACGAACTGGACGAATTCCTGAACAACTTCGAACAGGATTTTCGCCTCGAGCAATACCTCGATCAACTCGCGGAGCTCGAGCGAGTTTGCGTCGAGAGCTCAGGTGATGATCGACTCGGAAAAGACGGCGCGGAAACACGGTCGTTGCTCGCTGCGGTTTTTCGGCAGCTCAACGATGAAGCACCGAAGCTGTACAAACCCGGATTATCCCGAAAATCAGACTTTTTCCGCGACATCGCCGGCTCACAGTATTCGAACGCGTCGGAGGTGACCAGCCAGGACAGTAGAATCAGCTTCGAGTCGATGCTGAATGTCTATGATCGCTCGATCATCGAGGTCGAGAATCGTATCGGCAGCGGCGCTGATGAGGTGAAATTCATGAGTGCGCTTGACCGGACCTGCAGACGATCGAAAACATTCACCGCACTGCGCGATGATTTGCGGGCACCGCTCGAGAACGTGCTGGACGCCGCATTCGAGGAGACCTATGTCATCGGCACCGGCTACGGCAGGGCCACCCTGCCGTTCTCGAAGGAGCACATTCGCTCCGAAATCCTGTGCCATGGACTCGGCGCACACATCATGCATCCGCAGACGGCGACCGTGCTGGATATCGGCGGCCAGGACACCAAGGCCATACAGGTTGATCCGAACGGTATTGTCGAGAGTTTCCAGATGAATGATCGCTGTGCGGCGGGTTGTGGCCGCTATCTCGGCTATATCGCCGATGAGATGAATCTCGGTCTGCACGAACTGGGGCCAATGGCGATGCAGGCGACGCGAAAGGTACGTATCAACTCCACATGTACCGTTTTCGCAGGCGCAGAACTACGCGACCGCATATCGATGGGTGAGAAGCGAGAGGACATCGTTGCGGGCCTGCACCGGGCGATCATTCTCCGGGCGATGTCGATCCTTTCAAGGTCGGGCGGTATCAGGGATCAATTTACATTCACCGGCGGCGTTGCCAAGAACGAGGCTGCGGTAGCTGTACTGAAGGAACTCGCTTGGGAGAACTACGGCGAAGTTCAGATGAATGTGAACCCGGATTCCATTTATACGGGCGCGCTGGGGGCGGCCACCTTCGCGCAACGCGTCGTTGTACACTGAGCAAGGGAACTGACATGACACTGGCAGCAGGAATCGACCTCGGCACCGGCGCAGTCAAAACCGCCCTGTTTGACGTGTCGGACGGGCAGCCAAAATGGCTCGCCAGGCATACCAGTCGGATCCGTAGGCGCGATCCGATGGTGCTCGCCAGAGAGGGTTACGACAGCATGCTGGCGGAAGTCGGTTTGAATCCGGATGTTATCGACTACGTAGCGACAACCGGCGATGGCGAAAACATTCCGTTTCGCACCGGGCACTTCTACTCGATGACAACCCATGCACGTGGAGCTACCTATCTTCAGCCGAATATCAATGCCGTGATTGACGCGGGAGCTTTGCATGGCAGGGCGATCGCGACCGATGAGCGCGGTAAGGTACTGACTTACAAGATGACGAGCCAGTGTGCGTCGGGTTCAGGGCAATTTCTGGAAAATATCGCGCGCTACCTCGGCGTCTCGCTTGAGGAAGTGGGCGCGATTTCGAAGACGGCTGACAACCCTGAGACCGTCAGCAGTATTTGTGCCGTTCTCGCAGAGACCGACGTGATCAACATGATATCGCGAGGCATAACTACGGCGAACATACTCAAGGGTATTCACGTTGCTATGGCAGGCCGGCTCGTCAAACTTCTGAAATCCATAAAGGCTCGCGAAGGGTCCGTGCTTGTAACCGGCGGCCTTGCCATGGACGAAGGTTTCATCGAAGCGATAAAGGAGCAAGTCGTCGAGCAGAAGCTGAAAGTGAAAGTCCTGAGCCATCCGGACTCGATCTACGCCGGCGCGATCGGTGCCGCCCTCTGGGGGGCATTTCGTCACGACAAGCTGATGCGGGTAAAGCATGGCGTCCCGTCTGCTGACATGGATGCATACGATGAAGGGAAACCGGTTCTTGCGGTGGACATGGGCCAGGAGGTAATCGACTGTCCGATGACTACCGTGGCCGAACCCAAGGCCAGTGCCTGTCCCGCAGACGAGATTTTGGATTCAACAAACAAAGAGCAAAGCACATGACACCAACAGAAATTCTCAGCGGCGAGCATCGCCTTATCGTTGCAGTTCTCGACTGCCTGGAAGAGGCAGCGGAGCGCCTGGACGGCGGCGATGCCGTGAGTCCAGAGTTTTTTCTCGATGCGGCCGAATTCGTGGAAGGTTTCGCCGACAAATGTCACCACGCCAAGGAAGAAGACATTCTGTTCGTGGCGATGACGGCGAGAGGCATGCCACGGGATTCAGGACCGATAGCAGTCATGTTGCGGGAGCACGACGAAGGGCGTCGGTACACTGCCGCATTTCGGTCGGCTGCCGAGCAGATACAATCGGGTGATGGAAGCGCTGCGGCCGATGTCGTTTGCAATGTGTTCGATTACGTCAATCTTTTGCGTGAACATATTAATAAAGAAGACAATGTGTTGTTTCCGATGGCGGAGCAGATTTTTCCTGCGGACACGATGCAACAAGTAAGTGATGATTTTCAGCGCGTCATAGACGAGGACGCAAAGAACGGCATACCGGCCAAATACCAGGCGTTGGCGGAAAAGCTCAGCCGTTACCTGAATGAGGAAACTTCTGTCGCCTAGTCGATCAGGACTACTGCAGCGGCATCGTTGTAGAGCTGCTCCACGAGGGCGTGCCTTCGCTCGAGAACGGCGCGCTGATTGACATAGCCCTTGTCAGTGATTTCACCGGCATCGATGTTCAAAGGCTCATCCAGAAACAGCAAACGGGCAATGCGTGTGCTCGTTGCCGGGTTTTGCGAGTTGTGAGCAGCGAGGCTATCGCACAGTGTCTGTCGGGTCGTCGCATTTCCCAGTATCTCAGGCAATGGTGCATCGGTGCTGAGGCCTGCGATCTTCGCCATACCCGCAACGTTCGGAATGATCAGCAATCCAATTTCGTCACGGTCATGGCCTGTGACTACGGCATCCTGGATCACGTCAGGGCAAGCGGATATTGCGGCGACCCTGACCATCCCTGTACTTACCCATGAGCCGGTAAGTAATTTGAAGTCTTCGGCAACGCGACCGTCGAACAGTATGCCCTTGGCCGGATCGTCAGGATCAACAAATTTGCCAGCGTCGCCGGTCCTGTAAAAGCCATCTTCGTCGAACGCTTCAACTGTAAGATCGTCGCGTCTGAAGTAGCCTGGCGTCATGTTGGGTCCGCGCAGCCGCAGTTCCATTTTGCCGTCGCTCGGCAGCATTTTCAGCTCGGTTCCCGGCACTGGCAGACCTATTACGCCGGCACCCGTCGCGGGAAAGTGAATGCTTGTGGCGAGTGGCGCGGACTCGGTCAGACCCCAGGCCGAGGTCATGGCGATCTTCTTGCCAATAGCCGCAATTGACAGGTTTTCGATACGCTCCCAGAGATCCTGAGGCAGCGCAGCGGCTGCATAGAATATTGTGTCGAGGTTTGAAAAAAACTGGTCACGAAGGCCTGTGTCTTTTTCCAGAAACGGCGCCAACATCTGAAATCCGCGTGGCACGTTGAAATACACGGTCGGTGCGATCTCGCGGAGATTTTCAATTGTAGCCTCGAACAGGTCCGGCGCTGGTTTTCCGCTATCGATATAAAGTGTTCCACCGTTTCGCAAAATCATGTTGAAATTGTGATTGCCACCGAAGGTGTGATTCCAGGGCAACCAATCGACAAGTACCGGCGGGCGGCGAGTGAGAAACGGCCAGACCTGGGCCATTGCCTGTTGATTGGAACACATCATACGATGTGAGTTGATGACTCCCTTCGGCATGCCGGTCGATCCGGACGTAAAGAGAATTTTTGCGATTGTGTCCGGGCCAACACGCGAGAATGCCTCATCGACGCTCGGCGTTGGCTCCGTTGCCAGTAATTCATCGATCAGTATTGTGTCGATTCCATCAGGTACGTTTCGCTTCACGACGACCGTGATGTCTTGCAGCTTTGCGGCAGTCAGCGCTTTGCGAAACAACTCTCCATCGGACGCAAATACTACTTTCGGTTGCAGCAAATCGAAAACATGCTTGAGTTTGCCGAAATCCTGCGACATTAACGAGTAGGCCGGTGATACCGGTGCCACGGGCAAGCCGACGAACATCGCAGCAAGCTGCATCAAGCCATTGTCAATGCTGTTATCAGAGAGAATCAGGAGTGGCCGATCCGCGCTCACGCCATGATCCATTAATCCCTGGGCAAGCGCCCGAACCGAATTGAGCGCATCGCCATAAGTGAGATGACGCCACTGACCCGTTGCCGCACGCTCAGCAATGAATGTCCGGTCTGCCGCCTGTTCCGCCCAATCCACGAGGTACGAGCACAGGTTTGCCGCATAGGGCTCCAGTTCCATTGGGGAGCGCAGTATCAGTCCACCATCCGGGATGTGTTCGATGTCTACTTTGGCGGGTGCGAATTCCGGGTTCATCCGCTTCTCCGGGAGCAATTCAGCGATTGTCCACAGCCAGGACAAGTGCCATGGCCGAATCACCCGCTGCACAGCCCGTAAACAACCCACGTCCACCACCACGCATGACCAATTCCTCGATGAGTTCAATGATGGATCGCATCGCGGTGGGCGCCTGCGGATGTCCCCAAATCAACGAGCAGCCGAAATTATTCATGTCTTGCAAGGCCACGTCGGCCTTTCGTGCAAACACGATGTCATTCACTGCGAATGGGTTATGCGTCTTGATCGCATCTATGTCGTCGAACGACAAATCCGCCTGTTGCAGCGCAGAATGTGCCGCGCCGTAAGGCGCCTCTGGCATGTATCCCAGTTCTGCGCGGAATTGCCCGACGCTCAGAATTTGAATCTGCACGGCGGTATTGGCGGAAAGCTCCCGGGCGTTGTCCCGATCCGCAATTACAATGGCCGCATTGCCATCTGCGGGATAAGTCTGGTCGCCGAATGTGACCGTGCCGCCCTCGACAACGGGTTTGAGTTTTGCCAGACGATCAGCCTTTGATTCAGTCACTCCCTGATCGCCGTCAATTTCCTCGACCGTCTTGCGGAATCGTGGGTCGGGTATAGCGAACGGCAAGTCCATGTAACGCTTCTGAAAAGCCTGATCGTCCGCGAGCGCATCCCTGTACTGTTCGTAACGACGCAATACGACATCATGTTGCTCAGCAGTTGAAATCGAAAACTTCGCAGCGACATTTTCTGCGGTCTGCAGCATGGAATGCTTGCCGAGCGGGTCGCAGTTGAAACTGTCGAGAACGACATTCTCGGCAACACCGGTCCCGCCGGGTGCCGACTGGGCCGGGTAGTAAGTGTGTGGACCGTTCGAGCATCGATCAGCCGTAGCGGTCAGCACGGTTTGTGCGAGGCCGCTGTTAATTTCCTGGGCGCCCATGAGCAGGGCCCGGACGCCTGAGGCACAGACCTGCGACACAGTGGGTCCCGGCGCTTGCGGTGCGCCGAGCAGACCCATGAACCATGGTGTTCCGTAGAACGACTGATGCTGATAGACGCTCATGCCGAATATGCCGGCGTCGAACGACTCCGGGTCTATGTCGCGTTTGGCAAGCTCGCGGCTGGCGACGTGAGCGGCGAACTTAACGGCGTGCAGATGCTGCATCGACCCCTGCCAGCGCACGAACGGTGAAGACCAGTAACAACCATATGGGATCTCAACCTGTTCGAACATCATCATTCCCCTGTTTCTGTTACCACATCGCGCATTGCCAGGTCGGCACTTTCGATCGCCTCTGCAATGTCTTTTTCTGTAATGACGGTCGACAATGCGATCAAGCCACGGTGCGCAATAAAAAGTCCATGATTGATACAGGCAAGGTGAAAATTGTTCATCAGCAGCTCGTCATCACGCAGGACAGAGGATTCAGGGACGGACTGGCTGAAAAAGATGTTCAGGCAAGATCCATAGCGGTTCGTCGAAAAAGGCAGTCCATGTCGCTTCGCCGCAGCAATGAGACCCGACTGCAAAGTCTTGCACAGACGGTCCATGCTCTCGATGCGATCTGACGTCAGGTCTCGCAGCGATACCTCGCCTGCAACCATTGTGACCGGGTTCGCGTTGAACGTGCCCGTATGAAAAACCTTCATATCCGATGGATCAAAAATCCGCAAAAACTTTGCGCTGCCGCCGACGGCCCCAACCGGGAATCCGCCGCCAATGATCTTGCCCAGCATCGTCAGGTCCGGCTCGATACCGAGATCGGTCTGACAGCCACCCCTGCTGAATCGCAGCGTCAGCACCTCATCGAGTACGAACAACGCCCCTGCCTTATGGGCTGCGGCTCGCACACCATGAAGAAAGTCCGGATCACCCTGAATGATTCCGCTTGCGCCCATGACGGGTTCGAGAAAAACAGCTGCGATGTCATGACCATGCGCGTCGAGCACAGCTTCGAAATCTGCCAGGTCATTGTAGGTCGCCAGGTGTGTGAGCGGACCCTCATTGCCGAACGACCCGACTTCGAATTCGAGTGGCGAGCCATGATATCCATAGCGCGCCATCAGCAACTTCGTTCTGCCTGAGATTATCCGGGCGATGGTGAAGGCGAGGGCACCGGCCTCAGACCCCGAATTGGTAAAGCGAACCTGCTCGACTGATGGAATGCGATCGACAATAAGTGCGGCGAGGCGGTTCTGCGACTCATTTGCCGCGGCCCAAGCCGTGCCTCTGGCGATCTGTTGTTGAGTTGCTGCGACGATGGCCGGGTATGCATGGCCATGAACCATCGCCGTGTAATTGTTGATCAGGTCGAGATAGGAGTGACCGTCAATGTCATGGAAGCGTGCACCACTGCCGCGATCGATCGTCAGCGGATAGGGTTTCCAGAACGAGGCCTGGCGCGAAGTGCCGCCAGGCATCAGCTTGCAGGCTAGCGCATAATTCTCGGCGCTGAGCCGGGTACGTTCAAGGTAACTTGCAATTATCCCGGTTGGTGAATCAGGCTGGCTACCAGTTATAGCTGTCGACATCTTGCGGTACCGCTTGAAGAAACTCGCCACTTGCAAACATGGCGGCGATCTTTTCGATGTGATCGGTCAATGGTTCGTCGTGGTCAAGATACGGTACGTGTTTGCGCACCATGCCGTGCAGTGTACTCGTGGCAGAGCTCAGTTGCTCAACGCCGCGAATATCCGCTGCCTGGCAGGCGCAAATCAGTTCGAAAGCGAGGATATGACGTGCATTATCCAATATGTCCCGCGTGCGCCGGGCCGCATTCAGTCCGAAGCTGACATGGTCCTGGAAGTCGCCGGTCGATGGCAGCGACTGGATCGACATGGGCGTACACATCTGGCGAATTTCAGCGGTCAGCGAGGTGGCTAGGAACTGCCCCCCCATAAGCCCCATGCGCACCCCGGCATTCTCCTTAACCAGGAACGGCGGGAGGTTTCCATTCAACTGCGGATGCAGCAGGCGATTGTTGCGGCGGTCCGAAAGATTGCACATGTTCACGAGCACGATCGCCAATTGATCCATCGCGTTGGAAATATACTGGCCATGAAAATTGGCGTTATGCACCGCCTCGCGGTCTTCCACGACGATCAGGGGGTTGTCGTTCGACGAATTAATTTCGGTTTCGACAGTTTGTTGCACAAAAAGTGTTGTGTCCACAACCGGTCCCATGATTTGCGGTGTAGCGCGTATTGAGTACACATCTTCGATCTGTTGGTCGAGATCCGTGGGTTTATCGCTAGCCAGCTTTCTCAACCATTGCTCCACCTCGGCATCCTGAACAATCATCTCGCTATCATCGAGTGTGCGATAGATACAATCGGCAATTTGTCCTTGTCCGACATGCGGTTTTTGCCGATGCGCGGCAGGATGGAACGGCATGATCTTGGCTTTGTGCACTTCCAGGCTCAAACAGGTGGCCAGCGTGTACGCTTTGATCAAGCTCTTGCTTTCAGCAACGAGACAGGCGGCGACAGCAGTCATCACCGAGGTACCGTTGATGAGGGCAAGCCCCTCTTTGTAGCTAAGCTTCATGGGCTCGATGCCGGCTTTCTTCAGCGCTTCGGCGCCAGACATGATTTCGCCGTCGAATTTCGCGCGCCACTGACCCGTGCCTACGAGGCCGATACATGCTAATGGTCCAAGGTCACCGCTGGTGCCAAGTGATCCTTTCTCGGGAATGCATGGCAGGACACCACGGTTATACATGGCGACATATTTTTCGAAATTTTCAATCGAAATGGCCGAGTAACCGCGGCCGAGTGAATTTATTCGAGCGAGCATCGAAGCACGTACGTAGTGGTCGTCCAGATGCCGACCGCAGTTACTTTGCACCGAGCGCATGATGTTGTTCTGTGTCTCTTCGGCATGAGCTGGCGGAATCAACCAGTTGACGAACCCACCGACACTTGTCGTCACACCGTAAATGATGCGTCCGGAGTCCACGAATTCGTCGAGCAACTGACGCGAGGCGATTACGCGCGCTCGAATCTCGGGCGTTAGTTCGACCTGGCGAGACGGATCGCGCGCCATACTTGAGATTGAATCGACTGTCAGGCTTTCCCCGTCGGGAATGATGGTCGGAGCGGCCGCGCTGGCAGTGGCAGGAATCATGTATGCCTCCGTGCAGATCAGTGGTTGATTAAGACAGGCTACGCCGATAATCGTGGATACTTCTTTCTTATTACCCGTAATTACGGCTAAAATAGAAAGAATCATCCGAAAAGTGAGTGTTTCTAGAAAGGAGTTTCCGATATGCTTGCACTAGCGCAAACCGACGTTGTGCCACTGGATCGCTACGAGCGCAAGATATTGATAGCCCTGCAGGCGGACGGTCGCCTGAGCAACCAGGATCTGTCGAGGAAGGTCGGCTTGTCGCCGTCTGCCTGTTGGCGTCGTGTAAAGGGGCTTGAAGAGGCAGGAGTTATCCTGCGTTACACCGCGATTCTGGATCCAAAGAAAGTCGGCATCGGCGAAACGGTGTTCGCGCATGTATCAATGGAGCGTCACTCCAAGACACCCTCGTTTGAATTTGCGGAATTGATGCGGGAGCGACCAGAGGTCATGGAGTGTTTTTTCACGACCGGTGCTGCAGATATCATCGTTCGAGTGGCCACACCGAGTGTAGCCGCCTATGACCACTTCCTCGAAAACGTCATATTCGACGCCTCGGGGGTCTCGCAGGTCCACTCCGATTTCGCACTCAGGCGGATCAAGTTCGAGACGGCGCTGCCGCTCTGATGACCTCAGTCTTCGGCATTCCTGCTGCGAACCGTGCTTTTGGGAAGTAGATCTATATCTGCAGCTCGGGCATACGCACAATCAGGCCATCAAGCTCATCGGTAACCTCGATCTGGCAACTCAAGCGACTGTTGTCCCGCAGGTCCATCGCACACTCAAGCATATCTTCTTCAAGGTGCCCCGGGTTGCCAGTTGCCTCTATCCATGCGGTATCAACATAGACATGGCAGGTTGCGCAGCTGCATGCACCGCCGCATTCTGCCTCGATTCCTGGCACATTATTGTCGATTGCACCTTCCATCACGCTCAGACCTGATGGGACGTCGACCACAAGTCTTGTTCCGTCAAAATCGATGTAGGTAATCTTCGCCATCCGTCATGCACCCTGCACACTGTTCATATTGTTTTGCAACGCTTTTGGCGTTAGCCGCAGCAATTCGGCAACGCAGTCCCCGACGCTCTTGTCATTCGTGTCAATGGACGCATGTGCCCTGGAGTACAATTCATCACGATCGGCAAGAATACGGCGAAGATCCGCCATCGCATCCTCCTGGTTTTCCATCGGCCTGATGTCTCCTTGCGCTACAACGCGCCGCATATATTCTCCGGGCTCCGCATGCAACCAGACAACGAAGCACGTCGTCAACAAAGTATTCAGCATCCTGGTGTCGGTCACGATACTTCCACCGGTTTCCAGAACGCACTGCTCATGCTGTCGCAACGATTGCATCAACGCCTTTTCCTCAAGGCGTTGGTATCCTGTCTGCCCAGATAGGGAAAAAATCTCTGACGTGCTCATGCCGGCAAGCAACTCTATTTCGCTGCCAAGATGAACGAACGGAACATTGAGGTGCTCTGCCAGGCGTTTTCCCTGCGTTGATTTTCCAGCACCTCTCAGGCCGACAAGCGCAATGCGCCGTCGTGACTCGAGAGGAACGGCAAACTGTTCAGAAAGCGACTGCAGGAAGGCTTTGTGTGCCTCCGGATTGAGATCCCGCAGGATGTCAGAGATCAGTATTTCTTCTGCAGTATGTTTTTCGCGCATTCGCAGCAAGTCGGGCAGGTCTGTGCGCAATGCGGTGGCGACCCGCGCAAGCAAAACGATGGAAGTATTGCCGCGGCCCTGCTCAAGCTGCGCCAGGTATCTTTCAGATACCTGCGATTTCCGCGCAAGGTCCTTGCGCGTCATTTTACGTTGCATCCGAATGGCCCGCACACGCTGACCCAGCACGGCCAGTAGGTGTCGGGCTTCAATGTCACTAATCGCAGAGTTTGTGGCCATGTGTTTGGATCGAAAGACCGCAGCCTGGCGCCTTGCCCGACCCGTGAGAGAAGTATATTATTATGCATGTTATCGGAAAATTATGACAGAAATATGCACTATAATGCATAGGAATTCAGAAGATATCGACGGGGAGACTAAGCACCTCGAATTTCGCACCGCCCCTGAGCACTATCGTCACTGGACGATAGCTATCGAAGGGCCGGTGGCGAGGTTGGTCATGGCTGTCGATGAAGATAGTCCGAACGTTCCGGGTTACGAGCTCAAGATGAATTCTTACGACATCGGTGTCGATGTTGAGCTTTACGATGCAACCCAGAGACTACGATTCGAGCACCCGGAGGTGCGGGTTGTGGTCCTTACCTCCAGGATCCAGGGCATGTTCTGCGCGGGCGCCAATATTCGCATGTTGGGTGCCTCAAGCCATTCTCATAAAGTCAATTTCTGCAAATTCACTAACGAGACGCGAAACGCAATTGAAGATGCGAGCTACCACTCCGGGCAGACTTACATTGCAGCATTGAATGGCACCGCAGCAGGGGGTGGCTATGAGCTTGCGCTGGCGACCGAGTACCTGATGCTGATTGACGATGGCAACGCAACGGTCTCACTCCCCGAAGTTCCTTTGCTGGCAGTGTTGCCTGGCACTGGCGGACTGACGCGAGTCGTGGATAAGCGCAAGGTTCGTCGTGATCTCGCGGATGTCTTCTGTACCGTGGAAGAAGGTATGAAGGGCCAGCGTGCAGTGGACTGGGGGCTTATTGACGAAATGGTTCCGCGGTCGATATTTGCGGACCGAGTAAACGAAAAGGCGCTTGAAGTTGCGGCGACATCGGATCGCCCGGAAGGCGAGACGGGTGTCCAGTTGGAACTTCTTGAGCGTGTCGAGGGAGAAAACGAAATTTGCTATCCGTACGTGAGAGCGACACTTGACCGCGATGGCCGCAGCGCGACTCTCGAAATCGAAGCGCCGGATGAAGACGCGCCCACCGACCTGGTCGAAATAAAAAAACAGGGTGTCAGCTTCTGGCCATTGGCCGTGGCCAGGGCGCTCGACGATGTTCTGCTGCACCTCAGGTTCAACGAGCCGATACTGGGAAATCTGATCATCAAGACATCGGGCGATGGTGAGCGGGTTTCCACGTACGACGCTTTGTTGAGTAAGTATCGTGACGACTGGCTCATCCGGGAGATCCTTCTGTATCTGCAGAGAACATACAAACGCCTGGATGTCACTTCGAGAACGACCTTCACATTCATCGAACCAGGAAGCTGTTTTGTCGGAATGCTGGCGGAACTGATGTTTGCCGTGGATCGCAGTTACATGCTGCATGGTCAGCTGGACGACCGACCTGCACCGACGGTCAAACTGACGGAGTTGAATTTCGGATCACTGCGGATGTCCAACGGATTGACCCGCCTTGAGACCCGTTTTCTCGGTGACCCGGAATACGTCGAGAACGCACACAAACTTGTGGGCAAGAGTCTTGCTGCGCAGGACGCGCTGCAGGCAGGATTGATCACTTTTGCTCCCGATGACATCGACTGGGAGGATGAGATACGGCTGTTGCTTGAGGAGCGCGCAAGCTTTTCGCCGGATGCGCTCACCGGTATGGAAGCGAATTTACGCTTTGCAGGGCCGGAGACATTGGAAACCAAAATTTTCGGTCGTCTTAGCGCGTGGCAAAACTGGATATTTCAACGTCCGAACGCTGCCGGCGAATTGGGCGCCCTAAAACTATACGGCACGGGCAAGCGTGCCAGATACGATCGGGAGAGAGTTTAGTCATGACAGAGGTTGACTACGCAGCGCTGATTCCAAATAACGTTGACCTGGCGTCGGACGCACGATTGAAGCGTGCATTGGAAGCCTGGTATCCGAAGTACATCGACTGGTGGAAAAACATGGGACCGGTCGGATTTCAGGACAGCGATGTTTATCTGCGCACGGCGGTTGGCGTTGACTCAGAAGGTTGGGCAAAGTTCGGTTACGTGAAGATGCCTGAGTATCGCTGGGGGATCCTGCTCGCACCTCAGCAAGAAGGCAGAACCATCGCGTTTGGCCAGCACAAGGGTGAGCCAGTCTGGCAGGACGTTCCCGGCGAGTACCGGGCGATGCTGCGTCGCCTGATTGTAATCCAGGGTGACACCGAGCCTGCCTCGGTTGAGCAGCAACGATTTCTCGGGCAGACCGCACCATCCCTATACGACATGCGCAACCTTTTCCAGGTCAATGTCGAAGAGGGACGCCATCTTTGGGCTATGGTCTACTTGCTGCAAAAATACTTCGGTCGCGATGGCAGGGAGGAAGCCGAAGACCTGTTAGGGAGAACCTCAGGTGACGCCGACAAGCCGAGAATCCTCGGTGCATTTAACGAGGCAACGCCCGACTGGCTGTCGTTTTTCATGTTCACGACCTTCACCGATCGTGATGGCAAAATGCAGCTCGAATCGCTGGCAACATCCGGATTCGATCCCCTTGCAAGAACAACCCGCTTCATGCTGACAGAAGAAGGCACCACATGTTCGTCGGCAGAACG
>Ga0255052_10000300_pt1 | contig 39232 bp, 30 predicted proteins | sample JV7_2_21_MG_FD_188632 | JGI IMG/M metagenome (GOLD analysis project Ga0255052, IMG submission 188632) | Seawater microbial communities from Jervis Inlet, British Columbia, Canada - JV7_2_21 | ecosystem: Environmental > Aquatic > Marine > Inlet | place: Canada: British Columbia | collected...
GCCATGGCAGTCGTCGTCGGCATGCTCGCAAGCGGCATCGGCGATATTAAGGTCATGATGAGTGTTTTCTGCTTCAATCTGCTTTGGATATTCATCGATGTTTATCAGATGGCGACGGTCGCGAACGTCGATCACTCCGGCAGATACGCGTCTCTCATGCCTGGTGCCCAGGGTCTGGGACAAATCGTCGGGCCGAATATCGCCGCATCGATTCTCGGCGCCAACTTAGGCTATAGCGCCTTGTTTATCATGTGTGCATTCATGGCACTCGGGGGCTTGTTCATCTACGCACTGATGTACATTCGGCTGCGAAACACCATCCCTGCACTCGCGGATGCGTCTTGATGACCGAGCCGACCTGGATTTCAGTACTTCCGCCGGTTCTCGCGATCGTGCTCGCCATCTGGAGCAAACAGGTCATCCTGTCGCTCTCCGCAGGCATCTGGATGGGACACACGCTGTTAAACCAGTTCAATCCCTTGTCGGGAATCGGCAAAGGGCTGGACGGCATCATCAACGTTTTTGCAAACCCGGGCGATACTCGTGTTCTCGTCTTTACTATTTTGATCGGCCCCCTGATTGCCACGATAGAGCAGTCGGGTGGCGTGCGGGGATTCGTGCACTACCTGGAATCGCGGCGCTGGGTTCACAACGGCGTGCGTGCACAGGTCCTGGCATGGGCAACGGGTCTTGTCATCTTTGTCGAGTCCAGCATCACGTTACTTGTCGCCGGTTCAGTCAGCCGGCCGTTGTTCGATCGTTACAAAGTCTCGCGGGAGAAACTCGCGTATTTGATCGATGCGACGTCGGCGCCGGTCTGCGTCATGATTCCGCTCAATGCGTGGGGCGCTTTCATCGTCAGTCTCGTCGCATCCACCGGAGTCGAGAATCCACTCAAGACATTTATCGCGGCAGTTCCTATGAATCTTTACGCCATCACGGCAATCCTGCTGGCCGGCGTCGTTATCTGGAAGAACATTAACCTGGGCCCGATGAAAAGAGCCGAGGAAAGAACGCAAGGCGGCGGCATCCTGTGGCCAGGCGCCGTGCCGATGGTAGATGTATCAGCCGAACAGCAGGACACCGACGAGCAAGACATTCCATCCGCGTGGCTGATGGTATTGCCGATCGTGGCGATGATAGTAATGATGCCGATCGGACTCTATGTAACGGGCGACGGTATCATCATAAATGGTTCCGGCTCGGTATCGGTTCTCTGGTCCGTGTGTCTCGCCATCGTCGTCGCCTGGGCAATGACGCTGTTGCGCGGTGACAGCTCGATCAGTGAACTCATGGTTGTTTTCATGAAAGGCGCCGGATCGCTGTTGCCTATCGCGATAATTCTGTTACTCGCGCTTGCCCTCGGCGATGTGGCGCACACTCTCGGCACGGGTGTTTATGTGGCGAACCTGGTGGGTGAGAATATTCCCGCGTTCTTGCTCGCACCCCTGATATTTCTGGTCTCCGCGTTCATCGCTTTCTCTGTCGGGTCCAGCTGGGGCACATTCGCGATCATGATCCCGATTGCAGTGCCTATAGCGACCACACTCGGCCTGCCTGTGCCGCTTTTGCTCGGCGCGGCCATATCCGGTGCCATTTTCGGCGACCACGCCTCTCCGATCAGTGACACGACCGTTCTGGCCTCCATGGCATCGGCGACGGATCATATAGACCATGTCCGTACGCAGCTGCCCTATGCCCTGCTCGCTGCCGGAATCTCGGCGGCTGGCTTCCTGTTAATCGGCCTGATGGCGTAATTTGTGCGGGGCAACATGGCCTCGCAGCAGCTTGTCAGCGAATCCCGGGCCCGGCTCCGGGGCCCCTGGAATATGCTAAGCTATTGATGTGAGTGGGTGTTTCTCTGCTCTTCGCATTGAACCATCGCCTCTCACAAGGCTACTAACCAACTAAGAAAAACGATCAGTTAATAGCGTTCTCAGGTGTAAGCTGGTCCTGGAGTTTGGTCATCAAGCCCCGTGCGGGCGGAGATCAAAGAGGACGACAAAATGAAGAGCTTAAATTTTCGTCAAGTAATGCTCATGGCGGGCATATTTTTGGCAAGCGTCATCACATCCGCGCAGGCCCAGCAATCGGGACAATCCGGTGCGGCAGAAGATGAGGCGTTTGAAGAAATCATTACTACCGGCACCATGATCAAGGGATCCAGAACGACGGGCGCATTGCCGATTTCGGTAGTCGACCGCGGCGATCTCGAAGCGCTGGGCGCCCCCACGACAACGGACATCGTCAATGAGATGGTTATTAACGCCGGCTCCGAGAACCGCTCGAACGCACTCGGGGGGCAGAATCGAAACACCGGTACTGCCAACGTCAATTTGCGTGGGTTGGGCCTGGACAAGACATTGGTGCTGTTTAATCACAAGCGTCAGGTGATCCATTCGACCTCGGCGGGTTCGGGGGCATCCTTTGTCGATATCAACCTGATTCCGGGCATTGCACTCGACCGCGTGGAAGTTCTCAAGGACGGCGCTGCGGCAACCTATGGATCAGACGCTGTCGCGGGTGTCGTGAACTTTATTACCCGCACCAGGTTTGAGGGCCTTGAGCTCTCAACCAGTTATCGTGATCGGTTGGAGTCTCCAAATCAGTCGAACTGGGACATCAGCGGCATCTGGGGATGGGCTGGAGACCGGTCCAATCTGGTAATTTCTGCTGCTTACAGCGAAGTCGAACAACTGGTTGCGAGCGACATGCCGTTTGCGGCAGATACGTCCAGAGGCCAATTAGACGCCAATCGGGGCGTATCATTTTTGGCAGCTCCGGGTGCATTTCAACCCCTCGCTAATCCGACGACCGGGTTTTTTGCCGGGGCTGCGCTAGCCGGGTTTCCGCTCATCGCTAACGATGCAACCAGCCCGGCACCCGATTGTGGTCCAGAGGGCCTTATATTTAACGTACAAGGGGGTACCGCCCCGCTGCCGGGAATACCGCCCTTCGTTGGCCTCTGTGGCTACAGCTTTGTCAAACATTTCAATCTCGCCGACGACCAGAAAAAGACCAATCTCTGGGCGACTTTTCGGAGTGATATCGGCGACACTGCTGAATTTTATGGAGAGGCTGGCTACTACGCTGTCGACGTCAGCGACATTGGCAACTCTCCCTCCTTCCCGGTTCTCAAATTTGTTGTGATGCCTCCCACGCACCCTGCTAATCCGCATGGCGTCCCGGGCGTCTATCTCGGCCGGCCGTACGGTCAGAATCAGCCGACATCGACTTCCTGGCGCGATTATGAAACCTATCGGTTTGTCGGGGGCCTGCAAGGTGAATTCGGCAACGGCTGGAGCTGGGATACCTCGGTGAGCTTCAGCAGCAACAATGTCGACGAATCGAGCCCGACAGTGTTTCAGCAGCGCTTTGCCGATGCGATGAATGGTTTGGGTGGGCCGAATTGCGATACCGCTACAGGTGTACCTGGCGTGGGCGATTGCTTTTGGTTCAATCCTTTCAGTACCCGATTCAGCAATCCGGCGCTCGCGAACGACCCGTCGATCGAGCCATTCATGCGCAGCACTAACGACCTCGATCAAACCGCCGATCTGCTGGTGTTTGATGCGGTCTTCAGCGGCGACCTGTGGGAGATGGGCGCCGGCACCGTCCAGGGAGCCTTCGGCATTCAGTATCGGGACGAAAGCCTGGAGGTCAGGCGCAATCCGGAGGCCACCATTCCCGGTAACTTTATATTCGTCGGCGGCGGTATCGAAATCGATGAGTCCCAGGATGTTTATGCATTATTCGGAGAGCTCGCCGTTCCCCTGGCAGACAACCTGGAGGCGCAGGTCGCCCTTCGTTACGAGGACTACGGCACCGGTGTCGGCGATACGGTTGACCCGAAACTGGCCCTGCTTTGGAGCGTCAACGATGTCCTTTCCTTCCGCGGTTCTGCGAGCACTACGTTCCGCGCACCCACACTGCATCAGCGATTCAATCAGGAGACAAACCTGATCCCGTTTGCCGACGTGCCAGTAACTGGCGGTGCGCCGGCGACCGGCTTCAAGGCGGCCGACACGGCCGGCAATCCGAACCTGTCACCGGAATCGGCAACGACTTTCAACGTCGGACTGGTGATCGCAGGGGCAGAAAATTTCAACCTCACTCTCGATTACTGGAATATCGATTTCGAGGATGTTATCGCTGTGGAAAACGCACAAACCAAGGTAACAATCGAGAATACGCTTTGTTTGGCCAGGACGCCCGACTGTCGTGATCCCGACATTATCCGTAACGCACTCCCGGGCGAGGATCCCAACGACAACCTGCAACACAGTGGCGAAATCAGCAGGGTCATCGCACCGTTTATCAATGCACCAACGGTCGAGACCGACGGTGTGGACGTAGCGGCAAGCTATGTGATCGATATAGGAGGTTCCAGCGAGATTCTGCTTGGATTAGATGCCAGCTATATGTTGAGCTACGATATCGGTGGCGTTCCCGGAGTTGTTGGCGGCCAGGTGACGAATGTGAACATCGATGCTGTCGGGAATCGCAACGAAAGTAACATTGCCTCGCCGTTACCCGAGTTGCGTGCCAACCTCACAGTTGGCTGGAGTAACGACCAGCACAATGCCAGGGTAATCGTTCGCCACGTTGACGAATATAGCGATGACAAAACAGCGGCTCAGACGTTTAATTCCGTAATCAGTTCATGGACTACGGTGGATCTGTACTACAATTTCGCCTTCGCCAACGAACGCACGTCGCTGGCACTGAACCTTACCAATATCGCCGACAAAGACCCTCCATTTGCTGATCAGGACCTGAACTTTGAAGCCAGAACTCACGACCCGTTTGGCAGTCAATTTCAGGTTGTATTCCGGCATATGTTTGATCTGTGATTGTCGTACGTTGTATTGAAGGCCCTGAAATGGCCTTTGATACAACAAGATGCAAAAAGACGGGCCTTTGGCCCGTCTTTTTTGTCTCAATTCCTTGATCCTGAAATTTCCTAACCGCCTTTCCTCGGCGTGTATTGCTTGGCATCTTCTTCGCTTATTTCCTCCACTTTTAAATGGTAATTCGCAAGACCGGAGCTAATCCTGAACCGGAACGATCCGCTTTCCTGGAAGAGTTTGACGCCATTGCCGGCTCTCCTGGTGCGTAGTACTACGCCTTTGTGCATTCGTGTTTTTCCGTCGAGCAACATCAACTCGAACCCGACAGAGGTGGTGTAGTTACCAGTTATTCGCCAGTTGAGAATCCATGGCGCCTTTACCTCGAATTCCGTCGTGGTCAGGTTGTTGTTGCCGGAAAACTCGGCAACTGCTTGCTGACCCTGTGCATTGATACCGGCAAAACCAACAGCAACGACAAGTATCGACCGGAGTACGCGTAATTTCATGACAAGAGCTTCCTGTGTATTCGTAAGCAAAACTAAAACAACCAACGACTCATTTCCTGGTCGATGTCCAGGTAAAGGGCAACGATACCAACCGTATTGATGAAGCCGTGCGTGAACATGGCATACCACAGATTGAACCTGTGATAGACATAGACTGCACCCAGCACAAAGCCGATCATCCCGGTCGCAATCATGCCTGTCATGCCCTGGTAGAAATGAGCAATCCCGAACGGCACCGCTGCCGCCAGCACAGCGACCCAGGTAGCCGCAGTTCCCGAGCCAAGCAGCCATCGGACCCGGCCGACGATGAAGCCGCGGAAGGTAAACTCCTCCAGAAATCCGCCGACCACCCAGCCCAATGCCATCATCAGGAGGAAATTCACAAAATTTCCGCGCACGCCGTCGAATACGCTGATATCCACCGGATCGCCTGTCAGGCGGGAGAGCCCGGGTTCTATGGCTATCGTGAACGTCATTTGAATGATGAACCCGTACATCAGGGTCGTGGCCAGCAGTTTCGGCCAGGAAACAGGACGCTGAAATCCCAGGTCCCCAAAGCTGCCCTGCTTGCGTGCGATCAATACGACAATGATGGCAATCGCAAAAGACCCGAGCACACCCAGTTCCGGGTAGGCGATGGGCAATCCCAATGCCAGCAGCACCAGAACAACCAGGCTGGGTTTCCCTTGCCAGAGACGGCTAACTCTCACAGGATCATCGGTGGACATCACTCAATATTGCCCTATTTCCCGTGTTAAATTAACGAAACCAAAGAAGATTCCGGCCTAAGCCGTATCACGATGAAAACTGATTCCAGGTTAATGGACATGCTGGTTGGCTACGCTTCAGCCCATCAACACCCCGTGAACGTCGCCGTTCACCTGATCGGCATCCCGGTAATCATGCTGGGAATCTTCATCCCGATGACATGGCTCACAATCGGCATCGATGGCTTCGCTTTCAATCTGGCATTGTTCACAGTCTTTGCCATGTTCTTTTTCTACCTGACGCTCGACTGGATCTTCGCTGTCGTCTTCCTGATATTCGCAATCGTCGTCGCCGAGCTCGCTGCATTTCTGGGCAGCTTCCCGCAATCAACCTCACTCATGATCGCTGCGGCTGCGTTTTTCGGCGGATACATTGCCCAATTCATCGGCCACGCTATCGAGAAATCGATGCCTGTTCTTCTGAAACATCCGATACAGGCAAATCTCGCCGCCCCGTTCTTCACGATCGTCGAAGTATTCAATCTCCTGGGCCTGAGAGAAGCGCTTTTCACCGAAGTCCAGCAACGCATCGTGGAGCTTCGAAATCAACAATCTGCGGCCACGTCAATGATGGGACCGGATCTCCAATGAAAAGTTTGTGGGCAGCGGCACTCCTAAGCGTCACTCTTGCGGTGTTCGCGATTCACACGGGCGACGCTTGGGAACCTGAGGACGCGATGCAACGTGCGATGGCCATTCTGCGAACTGCACCAATCGTCGACGCACACAATGATTTGCCATGGGTTATTCGCGAAAAAGCGAACGGCGATATCGAGCGCTACGACCTCTCGGTTCGGAGGGAGCATGATACTGATATTCCCCGACTGCGGGAGGGAATGGTCGGCACGCAAATCTGGTCCGCATGGGTACCAAGCGCCCTCTCTCCACTCGATGCAATGCGCCAGCAGCTCGAGCAGCTCGACCTTATCCGACGCATGATTTCAGCCTATCCGGACGATTTCGGATTTGCAGTCAGTACTGCCGATATCGAGCGAGAGCGAAAACAGGGTCGTATCGCGTCACTAATCGGCCTCGAGGGCGCCCACTCAATGGGCAATTCACTTGGCGCATTGCGTGCGTACTACGATCTCGGCGCGCGATACATGACACTGACTCACTTTCACACAACGGACTGGGCCGATTCGGCAACCGGCGAAGCACGCCACGACGGTATCACCGAGTTTGGCGAAGAAGTAATACGTGAGATGAACAGGCTCGGCATGATGGTCGACATCTCGCATGTGTCCGATGCGGCGATGAGCGACGTACTTCAGATCACAGAAGCTCCGGTTATTTTTTCTCACTCCGCAGCGCGCACTTTGACCGGTCATGTCCGTAATGTCCCGGATGATATTCTAGAAAGAGTACGGGAAAACGGTGGAATCGTAATGGTGCCATTCATTCCCGCATTCCTATCGGAACCGATTAACGTCTGGGAGAAAGACCTGTTCCCGCTCCTCAAGGAAGCCAAAAATGACACAGAGTGGCAAAGGATAACCAAACAATATCGAATCGATCACGGCCAGCCTCCGCTCGCGACATTGAATGACGTTGCGGATCACATCGACCACATAAGAAAGGTCGCCGGCAGAGACCACGTCGGCATCGGCGCCGATTTCTACGGCACCGAAGTTGATTATGAGCTCGTCCAGGGCCTGGAAGACGTGTCCAAATACCCGGCGCTTTTCGCCGAGCTCGTACGCAGAGGCTGGAGCAATGAAGATTTGAAAAAGCTCGCCCGCGACAACTTCCTCCGGGTATTCAGAGAAGTCGAGCAGGTTGCGGCACGGGCTCGTCTGTCCAGACCATCATCATTGGCAACGATTGAGGAGCCTGACGGCCAGCCATGACGGCGCTCGCCGCCCTGCTGGCTGAGCACATTCGGGAGACTCGAAGCTCCTGGAGCATGGGCAGCTACGGGGCTGTGGCTGAGTTTTTCCAAGAGGCCGGAGAGGCAGTCGACATCGGTGATAGTGATGCGCTTTCTCGTGTTACGCCACGTGGTGGTATCCGAATCGAGCCGCGAAAGGATATCGGAATCTGCGCGTACGAGAATTCGAGCAACCACGGCGATGCACAACAGCATATTGCAATGTGCTTGCCAGACAGCATAGCGAGGATGTCCGGTAATGAAGTTCTGACAGAATTGGGACCGGATACGACTGCGCTTAGAGTAGATGATCGTGACGCTGTCCTTTTTGATCTTGGCGTCTCTTCAATCGGCGCTGGGTGTTTTCAGCTGGACTTCTGTATTCGAACCGGCGATTCGGATCTGATTGATTTCCTGCGTGATCATCGCGGTTTAAGCATCTTCGACCATGGTTCGCCTGTGTTTCCCCGCCTGCTGGAGGCACAGCCACACCGCGTGGTGATAACAGGGCTTGGGCGCATCGAGGTTTATCAGGAAATTGGCGGCGAACATACCAATGACAAGACGCCGGAAGGTCCGCATACGCACTTGTTGCCGGATTTACTGAGTATGAACTTGACGCACTCGGCCGAGACGCCGATCAAGGATGGATGGGTTCCCTGCGCGTTTTTGTACCCCGACAAACTCGTCTTGTCAGAGCCGGGCGAGGCGCATCGTTAAATCTAATCGCTGCGTTTGAGTTCCAGGTCCCGCTGCGTGCCAATGAGTGAGTCGCGTGTGATCAACGCAGCCAAATCCTCTTCCGACCAGCCGTCTGTTCCGTCGGGCCGTTGCGGCAACACCATGTAGCGCAGCTCCGCGGTCGAATCGTGTACGCGGACATCGACATCGTCTTCCACGTTTACGCCGAACTCGGCAAGCACGGCCCTGGGTTCGCGCACAACACGTGATCGATAGCTTTTCGATTTGTACCAGGCCGGCGACATGCCCAGGAGAGCGCGCGGGTAACAGGAACACAGTGTGCAAACAATTACATTGTGAACCCGGTCCGTGTTCTCCATGACTGTGAATTCGTATGGCTCGAGTTCGAAGCCGAGTTCCCTGATCGATTCTGCGCCATTATTCAGGAGTCGTTGTTTGTAATCGGAATCCGTCCATGCGCGCGCGACAATTGTTCCACCGTTATCGGGAGAAGCGCCCTGCATCTTTGCGATAACGGCCAACTCCTCCTCCGCGGTGTAGTAGCCACCTTCGATAAGGAGTTCCCTCAGGGCAAGTCCAACGAGTGCAGCGTCGCTGGTTGGCTCCGGGTGGTCGGGCTGAAATGTACGGGTGTGGTTGTGGTCGTCGTGGTCAGTCACTCTGCTGACTCCAGCCAGTGCTCGAAGATTTCTATTTCGAGCTTGTCACCATTGGTCCCCTCATAAGGTGCCCACAAATCATTCTGTGGAATACGTACACGGTAGATGCGCTGGAATGGTTTGCCGTCGCCGCGTATGCATTTCTCGGGTTCTGGATGCATTCCACAAACTCGTTCGACGAGGCCGACCTGTCCTTTCACGTAGGATGGGACGCGGTGGTGTACAGGCGGTGTCCGGTCTGCGATTCTTACTCGTTGGCCTTTGGTGAAGCGCGGCTCGCTCATCGCAAACCCTCCGCTTCCTGCCGCGCGCGGATCTCCGCTACCTTGTCATCCAGCGCCTGTTCTGTGACCGATCCCTTGGACAGCAGGGTGTAAGCAAGCGACTTGGCCCAGCGCTCGTAGTAACTCAAATTGTCATAGTCATCTGCCGAGAGCTGCTCGATGCCATCGCGCAGTTCCGCAAAATCGCTGATCAGGCCTTTTGTGAGAGCCAGGCGCACCATGGCATCGACCTGCCACTCCCAGTGAGCATTCTCATGCTCGCTCAGATCGACTGGGCCAGCCATCTGGCCGCCGATATCATGGGGTCCCCAAGGCTCATTCATTTCGATTGCAAGTGCCGCTATTCAAGTGCCTGGTCGAGTGCTGCTCTCACCTGCTCCGACCAGAGTTGGGCAATGGTTTTTCCCGGTGGTAACTCCGTGGAGTGTCGCCGATAGGATACCGTACCGCTGCCATCCACGACCATCAGTCCGGGAATAAACCTGACGCCGTATTCGGCCGCTATGCCGTCACCATCAGGAATCGCTACAACCGGAAAACCCAGCGCATTCACATACGCGACCTTGTCACCGTCTTTGTCCTTGGAGTTTACGGCAACAATCAGGATGCGTTCGGACCCGTAGTCTTCATGGATTTTCTTGAGATAGGGCATGAATGCTTTGCAATACGGACACCAGGTCGCCCAAAAGATAAAAATCGCCGGTTTACCTTCAGCCAACTCAGGGAATGACACCGGCTCACCCTGTAAATCTACTGCCTGCCACGCAGGCGCAACGCCCCCCTGATCGACAGCAAACGCCGGCATAGCCCAGACTAGTACCGCAGAGAAAATTGAAATTGTTAATACCCTCACAAATCTCTCGTATTCACATTGATCGATTCCGAAGTATTAGAAGATACATCGACAGATTGGTTCCCGGCGCCTTTATTCACAGCTGGAGAATGCTACCTTAGTTACTCAGGTAGCGCAGAATCGAAGTCAATCGCGCCCAGCTGCCCTGCAACTTTCGGAATATCAATTTCCTTCTCTGGCTGTACGCCCGCCGGTGTTATGTCGAGTGCCCATGCAAGAGTCCACCCCATAGAAGAGCTGACCGCCAGTATCACTAAGAAATATTACAACAGCACCCTGGACACCTACTCAGGACAGCCGCCGTTCGGTAAAATGATCAGTTCCGCATAAGAAGGAAAACAAGTGGATATCGATAGCGCGCAGCGCTACCTCGGGGAAGTCGACATTCAGGCGCTGAGTGACAGGATCCTGGCTCAGGAGCCGGGAGCTTGGAAGGAGCAAGCCCTGCGACAACAAACCTATGAAGTGCATAGTGACACCGAGTCCATAGTGATGCTGTTCTGCGATGAGAGTTGGCCAAAAGGCGAGATTCACAAAGAGCCGGGCTGGGATCGACTGGCCGACGTTGCCATACCAATAGTCGATTACATCATCGATACCTACTACGAGCCAGGCGGTACTTTATTGCGCGCCATAGTGGCAAAATTAAAGGCAAACGGGCGCATACCACCCCATCGCGACAAGCTACATTCATTTCACATGGGACATCGGATACACGTGCCGATCACGACCAACCCGGGTGTGCGCTTTACAATATCGGGCAGGCCTTACCCTTTCGAGGTGGGTAAGGCTTACGAGATCAACAACCAGAAGATACACAGCGTAATGAACATGGGGAACGAAGATCGTATCTCCTTCATTTTCGACTATGCGCCAACCGAAAAGCTGCCCGATTCGTAATTCGCAGCTCATGGACCGACTTTTATGAAGCAGGCTCTCCCTGAAAAAGATGTCAACATACAACAGGCACTCGATTATCTGAAGCGCAACCGCCCACTGCGCGCCGAAGAGGCATGCCGTGACTACCTCGACAAGCACCCGGGGTGCACGGACCACATTCGCCTGCTCAGCCTTTCCCTGATGAAACAAAATCGCGCAGTCGAAGCAGAGGAGCAGTTGCGCATTGCGCTCACCCTGGATCCGGATTTTCCGCATTTATATGAGGACCTGGGTAGTGCGCTTGCAATGCAATCGAAGTTCGAGGAGGCCATTTCAAAATTCGAGAAAGCTATTCAGCTTCAGCCCGCGTTGCCGTTGGCACAGAGAAAACTGGGCCATGCCCTGGTCGCGGCCGGTCGCGGGGCAGACGCCGACGAGGCTTTTCAGGTGTACATCGATAAGGATCCGGACCGCGCCGCCATCATCAAGGGCATCGAACTTCAGCGAACAGAGAAAGATGATGAAGCCATCGAAGTTTTTCGGGACGTGCTCAAGGGAAACCCGGACAACGTAAACGCGATGCGCCATCTCGCCATGTGCTACTGGCACGGCAAGAAAAGACTGGGGGACGCTGAAGCGTTATTGCGGCGCGCCACGCAAGTGTCGGCGGAATTTACAGGGGCCTGGCTAACGCTTGGTGCGCTGCTGATGGAACTGAACAAGTACATGGATGCGATCACGGCCTATGAAAGAACAACTCAACTCGAACCCAAAAATTCAAGAGCTTGGGCCGGGCTTGGTAATAGCTACGCGCGGGCGATGTATCCCGAGAAGGCAGTGCAGGCATTCGAAAGGTCGATTGCGCTTGATGACAGCGCGCCGGGTGTCTTATCAGCTTATGCCTGGGAGCTGAAAACGCTCGGCGACCAGGCTGCGGCTCTCAAAGCGTATCGACGAGCCATAAACGTCAAACCGAAGTTCGGTCAGGTTTACTGGAGCATGGCAAATCTCAAGATCTTCAAGTTCGAAGACGAGGAGATTGAAAACATGCTGCAACAGATTGAGAGTGACGACCTGACAGAGGTCGAAGATATTCATTTTCGATTTGCTCTGGGCAAGGCCATGGAAGACAAGAAGGACTTTGAGCAGGCGTGGCACTTTTATCACACCGGCAATCAACGCCAGCGCATGACTGTGGAATACGAGCCGCTCGACATGGAAGGTCGTCAATCAGCCATAAAGAGAGTATTTGATCAGCAGTTGCTAAGCGAGCGTCGGGGCGTCGGCTACGATGCACCCGATCCGATATTCATCGTTGGCCTGCCGCGCTCGGGATCGACGCTGGTGGAACAGATCCTTGCAAGCCATAGTCAGGTCGAAGGCACTTCGGAGCTGCCGGTGCTAGGTAAGATCACAGACTCGATCGGGCGATACAGGACCGATGGCATTCACTATCCGAAGGCAGTCAGGGACCTGCGTGACAAGGACCTGCGCGCCTACGGCAAGCAATACATAGAGGAAACTCAGCGGCATCGGCTTACAGAAAAGCCGCTGTTTACCGACAAGTTACCGAACAACTTCCCAATGATGGGGTTCGCGCAGCTCATACTGCCTAATGCGAAGATCATCAATGCCCGCCGTCACCCCTTTGACAGCTGCCTTGGCGCCTACAAGCAGCTGTTCGGACGTGGCCAGAATTTCACCTATGACATGCTGGATCTCGCTCATTACTACCAACAGTACGACGCCATTATGAAGCACTGGCACAAAGTGCTGCCCGGCAAGGTACTCGATGTGCATTACGAGGAAACGGTCACCGATCTGGAGGGCCAGGTCCGTCGCATCCTCGATCACTGCGGACTACCGTTCGAAGAAAGTTGCGTGCGCTTCCATGAAACCGAACGAGCCGTGAAGACGGCAAGCTCGGAGCAGGTGAGACAGCCTATTTATACCGGCGCGCTCGGCAAGTGGCGACGGTACGAGAAACATCTCGGCGTCTGGCAAGAACACCTCGGCTACATATTGGATGAGTTGCCTGAGGCGTCGAAAAACGCTGGATTGTAAGGTCGCCTCCTGCGGGTCACCCGTATGGCCACTGCTCGAGGCCATGAATGGCGTTGCGTACATCCATGCTCAGGTTTACTGAAAGCAGCGTTTCATTCGCTTGCAGGTCATACACGGTGATGGTCGACGGTGAAGAGCCACCTGCAACCACCCGATCGGACAAAACGCAGAGGCCACGGGCGAAACCGGGTCGTGCGACCTGCCCATCGGCGGCGTCCTTGTGTTGCAACTTGCTGGGGTCGTATTTCGGCACCGCCATGGCGCGGTCTTCCTCGCCTTCACCGCGGCCGGTGTAGCGCAGCACGTCATCTCCGCTATCATTAAAGAGAACGCCATCGCGAAAAGGTTGAGCGTTGTGCGTACCTGGCGGCATTTCAACCGCCATGTTTATGTCTTTGCCGTTGAAGTGCAGCATGCCACCCGTTTTCGATCCGGAAATGTACATGCCGTCGCGGGAACAAAAAACATTGTTGATGTGCATCTTGTTCAGCATCAGTGGGCCTTCATCCGACATCGGATCAAAGCCTGCCGCTTTGAAGCGGTAATGTGCAGTCTCAATATGCATGGCCCAGTGAAACCGGTGCCCATCAAGATCGAAGCCCAGGATGCTGTCGTACCCGGTCGAGGTCAGATACAGGGTGCGCTCCCACACCGCGATCTCGTGGCAGTGTTTCAGGTATCGGCTGCGCCAGGAATCGATAAGCTTGAAGTCGGGCGTATAGGCGAATAACTCGTCGCTCGCAGCAATGTAGACCCTGTCATCGTCGAAGGCGATGCCGCGTAGTCCGCGATCCCAACCACGGCCATGCCAATCGATGTCCACAGTATTCCAGTCGATCGTCTGTCGAGCCGACTGTTGCTCGAGGTCGATCAGATAAACACCGCCGTGACTCTCACCCTGTTGGCTACCCCGCACGACGGAGCTTGTGACGAGCTTGACTATAGGGCGCCGAACCCTTTTCGAAGGGTTAGCCAGACCGTCCGTGGTCTATCTTGTGCCCTCATCCTGCGGTAGCGGGGATCGCCAAAGAACTCTGCTTCATCGGATTCCCAAGTCCCAACATAACTATAGCCAGTCTCATTCGTCACGTTTCTTACGTTCAATTCGATATCGAACTGATTTGGCAATTGAAGTCCGGCTGAGAAAGTGTGGTAGCTCCAGGACGGTGCAACACCACGCCTATCGTTTTCAACGATATTACCGGTGTTGTTCCAAATCTCAGAGCTATAACTGAAGTCGTAGTAAAACCAGAGTTCGCCGCCGAGGACTTTCGGTATTGTATAGGAGATACTAACCGTGCCCGTCGCGTCCGGCGAATTCGGCAATGGCATGCCTGCCCTAATGTCCAATTCATCCGGGTCCGGCTCACCACCGGGAAGCAGCGGACATGGTTGCGGCACACCCCCGACCCAGCCATTGCAGACGTTGTCGACAAACTCTGCGTCGGCAACAAATCCACTCGCGGATATGGTCAAGCGGTCCGTGGCCCGCCAAGTGACTTGTGCCTCCAAGCCTAAGGTTTCGGCGTCACCCACATTGATGTTGCCCCTCAGCCACCATGGACCAGCGTCCCAATACGTATCCTGGTAGTCGGACCACTCCATGTAGAAGACGTTGGCGTTGAGCGTCAACCTGTTATTCAGCCACTGACTTTTGATACCGATCTCATAGTTATCGATCAAATCCGATCCATACGTCTCCGGGACCTCTCCTGTGCCAGCGGCACGCGGGCTGTTGACCCCGCCCACCCGGAATCCCTGGCTGAAGAGCCCGTATACCATGAGATCGTCGGCGAAATTGTAGCGAACGCCGACTTTGTAAATCGTGTCGCTGACTTTGCCGACATCTCTGTACGAGCCGTCACCCCCCGTCACAAGGTCGTCAAAAGGAATTAGCCCCCCCGGAAATTCATAACTCTCGAAGACATTGCGATCGAACTCGGCCCAGCGGACTCCTCCGTGAATCGTCAAGTTGTCCGTCAGGTCGAAGCTTGCCTCACCAAAAAAAGCAGTCTGGGCCACAGACCGGTCCAGCACGTTGCCGTAACCGACATCGGTGTCAGGAACCGGGTAGGCCTGGTTCGTGTTGGGGATGTAGCAATAGCAGTCGTAGTCATAAACACCGATTACACCGTAGTAATAAGCATAAGCCTGTGTGTAGTACCATGCCCTTGTGTTTGTCAGGCCGGGCACCTTGGCACCGTAGAACCACTGGTCAAGGATGTCTTCGTAATAACCACCCACCATCCACTGAAAGCGACTATCGCCCTTCGACACCAGGCGAATCTCCACCGTCTCCCGTTCCTGCTTCTGATCGTTGAAGATAATGCTTCTGTAATATTCAGTGTCATACGTACCGTAGTTGGCGTAGTAGTAGTAATAGGGATCTCCCGCGTCATACAGTTCGCGATAAAGCCCGCCACCGTAATACCGGTCCTTAAACTGGGCGTACGTCATGTTGTCGTACTCATAGACAATGTCGCGCTCGAATGTTGTCGCTGTAAACGATATATCGGCGAAACCAAGGTCTCCATCCAACGTAACAGCCGCCGAGTACCAGTCGTCCGTTCGGATTTCATCCTCGAATCGCGTGACTTGGTAATCGAGCAGAGCCGCGTCGCTGTCCCAGACGCCGTCGGCAATCGTGTCTTCGCCGACCAGGCTAAACAATACCGACCATTTCTTGTTTATTGTCCAAAGCGCGTGCAGGCGACCGCCGTCTACGTCGTACTCGTTGAAGTCGTCCTCGACCAGGTTCGCGTTGTCGTAATTGCCGGAAAAGCTCGAGCCCAGGATATTATCGACGTAGCCCCCGTCGTGAGAGGTATAGCCGATCGCGCGAACAGCGAAGGAATCACCCATCGGGATATTGATAAAGGCGCTTATGTCGTAGCTGTCTTCACCACCATCGGTGGTGCCCCAGCGGCCTTCAATCTGACCCATAAGTCCACTGGTATCCGGTTTGTTGGTGATATAGCGAACGGTGCCGCTTTGTGAGCTGGAACCGAATAACGTGCCCTGTGGCCCCGGCAGGACTTCGATTCGCTGCATATCGATGTTGCGGATTCCGACCTGCTGTGAGCTGAATGTCATCGGTTGTTCGTCGAGATACACGGCTACCTGGGCTTCGGTGTAATAGTTGTATGCACCGGGGGAAATACCGCGAATGGTCAGCGAATTCTGGCCGGGCTGCAGGGCAGTGAGATTCACGCTGGGAGCCGCCTTAAGCGTGGCTTCGATATCCCTGGCACCCATTTTGGCCAACTTATCGGCCGTCAATACATTGATACTGTGCGGCACGTCCTGCAGGTAAATCTCGCGCTTTGTGGCCGTGACGATAATGTTGTCGAGCGTTTCGTCGATTTCGAGGTCGTCCTGCGCGATTACAGGTGAGACCGGATACAACGCAGCAAGCACTGCTGCGGCTAACGGCCTCAGCTTGTTAAAATGAACCTGGTCACGTGGCGTTGCGGACGGCTGCGCTGCCCTGGAAGAAGTGAGTTTTCGGCGCTTCTTGGTCATTGACAATTCCCCCGATCCCTTGACGTTGCCTTGCGAATGCCTGGCCTTGGCAATCATGCAGCCCTGATACTGCATCCCAGTGGCAATTACCTCAATGGATGTTGCTACTGGTTGATGGATAATCTTCCGGTATTTGCCGTTTGTCAACTTTGAAAGTTTTGGCTTCAGGTGGCGATTTCAGTCCAAAAGCACTTGCCAACATATAACGAGTTGGAATATCCGACGAAATAGTTGCCCACTCGCCTTCATGGATACGTTGCTCAGCCTTTCTTGATCTCGCGATATTTCTCGGGTGATGTCCCCATCGCCTTCTTGAATACCCTGGAGAAATAGTAGGGATCCTTGTAACCGGTTTCGATAGCTACGACCTTGACGGGCTTTCGGCTCTGGTCGAGCAGCCGGCAAGCCAGGCGCATCCTCAGATGAATGAAATATGCCATCGGTGATTGCCCGGTTTGCGCCCGGAACAGCTCGGAAAAATGACTGACAGACAGTCCGGACTCGTGTGCGAAGTCTTCAAGCCGTAGCGGTTCGTTCAGATGGTTGTGCATGTAATCGAATATATGCTCGAGGCTGAGGCGCCAGTTCTTCTTGCGCGTCTCCATGGGTAGCGCGTGGTTGCGATAAAGAAGCAGCGAGTGAATATGCTGCACGGACTGTGCGGCATATATAAGGGTCGGCAGGCCATATCCTTCATACAAGGCGTCCAGGCAATAGCGAAACAGACGAATGGCCTCTTTTTGCGCCTTCGGTTCGATCGGCACGGGTTGACCCCGCCGGGGAATGCGATCGACATAGTAGTCGGCATCCTCGCCAAGGAAGTGCACCCAGTAGATCGACCAGGGGTCATCGTCGGCGGCCCAATAGGTGTGCGGTGTGTCCCGAGGAACAATGAGTAGTTCACCTTCGCGGAGATGTGCTTGCTGGCCGTCGATGATGGCGTATCCATGCCCGCCGATACACATCATCAGATGGTCCTGAGCGGCGCCGTTCGGACGATGCCTGTAATGATGGCTTGCACTGGGAAACCAGCCGATATCGGTCGGGTACAGCGGCCGAAACAGTGGATGTTGCCTGGCGCGTGCCAGAATTGGCCGTGGAATGACGAACATGTCCTGACCGGCAAATCCTTCCCGGAGCTGTGGCTCGTGCGCGTCGCGCTTCGCTGTACTCGTATTCATACGTCGTAAGATTATCCATTAGATTGAGGCAAAGTCCATTTTCACGGGGCCTCGCAGTTTCATACTCTAGTAAGAATTTCAGAAATCCACGCGGAAGCCATGCATGGCAACTTGCCGAAAACGAGTCTCTGATAGCGGTCTTCAGGTCATTGACCTGGAAAACGATGTAATGAGCGTTTCACTGGTGCCCGAAGCGGGTGGAAAAATCACCGAGATCATCGACAAGCGATCAGGTCGAAACTGGCTTTGGCAGAACCCGCAACTGCCGATCAGGCGAGCCGCCGATGACCCTGGCTATGACCGGGGACTCGATTCAGGTGGATGGGATGAAATTCTTTTCTCTGTTGAGCCATGCCGAATCAGACTCAACAGCGGCGAAGAATATTCTATTCCTGATCACGGCGATCTCGTCGGCCGCGCCTGGACACTCGAAGGTGCGACAGTCAGCAAATCAGGGAATGCTATCTGTGACCTGAGCGCTAATGGAAATGTCCTTCCCTATCGTTGGCGGCGTGTCGCGTCGTTGCATCCCGAAAAGCCGAGCCTGACTCTTATATATGCGCTGGAAAATACCGGCGGCAACAAGTTGCCGTTTCTCTGGTGTGCGCATCCCTTGCTGGCGGTCGAAGACGGTATGCGAATAGTGCTGGCTGCCAGCCAGAAGTTTCTGATAGATCACGCAACAGGCTTGTCGATCGAATCGTCAAATAGTGACTACGCCTGGCCGATGTTGCCGCTATCTGACGGCGAAACGATAAATCTCGCAACATGTTTTGACACGGTGCCTGCGGAGCAGCCGTTCGCCGCGAAAATATTCGTGCGTTCGGGAACACCTGGCGTGATCGGCGTTCACACCGCGGAAAATAAAGAATGCCTGACGATCCAATATGATCAAAACAAGTCCCCCTGGATGGGATTATGGATTAACAAGCATGGATGGTCGGGCAATGACTCGGCACCTTATCTGAATCTCGGCATCGAGCCGTCGACCGCGCCCTGTGACAACCTTGCCAATGCAATGGCACAAGGATGGGCCGAGCAAATAGCCCCCGGCGAGTTGAGAACCTGGTCGCTGGACATTGCATTGCCGGCATGAACATCGCTGCAATGAAATCGGAGTCTTTGATCGCCGAATTTCGGTCACGCTTTGCCGGAGAGCCGGCACTATTTCGTGCGCCAGCCCGCGTGAATATTATCGGCGAACATACTGATTACAACGACGGCTACGTGCTTCCGACGACTACTGCTCTGTACACGTCGCTACTGATCTCGAAACGTTTCGACCGCGTACTACACGTGTACTCGGCCAGGTTCGACAGTGACGTGTTGATCGATCTGGACGACATCAAGCGCGGGACAGACGATCAGTGGTGTGAATATATCAAGGGCGTTGCACATATTTTGCAAGAAGAAGGGCACGGACTCTGCGGAGCAGACATGCTCGTGGATACCGAGATACCGCTGGGCAGCGGGCTGTCATCTTCGGCATCGCTCGAAACGGCTGTCGGCCTGGCGCTTCTGGATTGTGCAGGTATCGAAATCGACCGCGCCGTGCTCGCAGATATTTGTCACCGTGCCGAAGTCGAGTTCGTCGGCGTACGTTGCGGAATCATGGATCAATACACGATCTCGTGTAATGCGGCCGGCCACGCATTCGTTCTCGACTGCCGCTCGATGGGGTCCGAATCGGTACCACTGTTCCAGGAGATGGAATTACTGATTGTCGACAGCGGCGTCAGTCACCAGCTACAGTCTGGCGATTACAACTCAAGGCGCGATGAGTGCGAGCAAGCCGTTGCAATATTGAAGACCCGTCTTCCGGAACTCGCGTCTTTACGTGATCTTTCCTTTCCCGAACTGCAGAATGTTGAAGACCTGCTTGATGACAGGCTTTTTCGACGCTGCCGACACGTGGTCAACGAAATCGCACGGGTGCAGGTTGCAGCATCCGCATTGCGTAGCGAAAATGTCGAACAACTGGGTGAGACAATCAATGCATGTCACGCAAGCCTGCGGGACGACTACGAGGTGAGTTGTGATGAGCTGGACACATTGGTAGAAATCGCAACGAATTGCGAGGGCGTTTACGGCGCACGAATGATGGGGGCGGGTTTTGGTGGTTGCATCGTCAGCCTTGTAGCAACGCCGCATCTGGAGCAGGCCATTCAAAAGATCAGGGCGGAATATGGCCGACAATCGGGACAACAACCCTGGACTCACGTGGTGAGAGCGGCACAAGCCGTTCACCGCGTCGAGTCAGGTAAGCCTGCCACGCAGGCTCTGAGGTCGGGTGCCCCATGAGCTTGCAGACTCACTCACACACGCGACGGAACCTGCTTACCGGTGACTGGGTCCTGGTGTCACCACACCGCTCGGAGCGCCCGTGGCAAGGTCAGGTCGAGCCTGAGAATGCCGATGATTCGCCCGAGTACGAGCCGGAATGCTATCTGTGCCCGGGTAATCTTCGTGCTGGCGGGGTTCGCAACCCCAGTTACACAGGCACTTTTGTTTTTGACAATGACTATCCAGCCCTGTCGGGCGATCGGGGTGAGGCCGACGATGCCGGGCCGCTGTTCCAGTCCAGGCCGGAGAAAGGATACTGTCGCGTCATTTGTTTTTCAGAAAAACACAACCTCTGCCTTGCGGATATGGCACGGAATCAGATTGAACGCGCGTTACACGCTTTGTTTGCACAGTTCAGGCAACTCGACGCTGCGCCCGCCATCGGCTACGTACAGATATTCGAGAACCGCGGGCAAATGATGGGCTGTAGCAATTCACACCCTCATGGACAGATTTGGGCGACGGAGGAACTGCCGCTGGAACCTGACAAGGAATTGCGGGCGCAACGCGACTACAGGAAAACAAACGGCAGTTCGTTGCTCATGGATTACCTTCAGGCCGAACTCGAAAACGATGTCAGAGTCGTGTGCGGGAACGAGCAGTTCGTTGCAGTCGTGCCGTTCTGGGCGGTATGGCCGTTTGAAACACTTGTGATACCCCGCAAGCCAATCGCAGGGCCCGACGAGATGACCGATGATGACGTCGCTGGTCTCGCCGACATCCTGAAACGGGTGCTGTCGCGATACGACCACCTGTTCGAAACATCGACACCATACTCGATGGGCTTTCATCCGCGACCGAGCGACGGCGAAGACCACGACGAGTGGCAGTTCCATGCTCACATCTTTCCGCCGCTGCTCCGATCTGCAACTATTCGCAAACACCTGGTGGGATACGAGATGCTTGCCACGCCACAGCGCGATCTGACACCCGAAGTCGCCGCAGAAAACCTAAGGTCAGCAAAAGAATGAAAAAAACACTTGCTGTTCTCTTGCTGGCGGTCATTCACTCGCTTCTCGCAAGAGCGGAAACAGACACCGAACGCCCGAAATGGAACGACATCGATGTCATACGTGAAAACGTCGAGGCACCGAGAGCTCACTTCATTGCTTACACCAAATGGGAAAACGCGATCGAACGAAAAATTGATGCAAATCCCTATTTTCAGTCAATGAACGGTGAGTGGAAGTTTCACTACTCCGATTCACCAGACGCGAGACCCGATCGTTTCTTCGAGACCGATTACGATACATCCGCCTGGGATAGCATTCCTGTACCGTCAAACTGGGAGCGGCACGGATATGGCTACCCCATCTATGTGAATGTCCCCTACCCGTTCGAAATCGACGAGCCGAACGTGCCGAATGAGGACAATCCTGTCGGCTCCTACAAGCGGGAATTCGATATCCCCGAGCGCTGGCAGGGCCGTGGCATATTCCTGCAATTTGGCGCCGTCAGTTCTGCATTTCATGTCTGGGTAAATGGCGAATACGTCGGCTACAGCGAAGGTAGCAAGACACCATCCGAATTCGACATCACGATGTTTGCAAAAACCGGTGCCAACACCATCGCCGTCGAAGTCTATCGCTGGAGTACGGGTAGTTATCTGGAGGACCAGGACTTCTGGTCCTTGAGCGGCATTCAACGTGACGTGAGTCTGTATGCTCGACCGCATCAGCGTATACGGGATTTCTTCGTTCACGCCGGACTAAATGACGATTACACAGTCGGCGACTTCACGATGGAAGTCGAAATAGACAACAGCGATGATTCAGCTCGACAAATGTCCGTCATTGTCGAGCTGCTGGATGGGACGTCCTCGATCTTTACCCAGGTATCGCCGCTTCAGGTTGGGCCCGGCGCGACGACAGCATTTTTTGCAAAGCGGATTGACAACGTCAAAGCCTGGTCGGCTGAAAAACCCGATCTGTACACGCTCCTGATTTTTCTCAAAGACAAGGGCAGCGAGACTGTGGAGGTGATCTCGCGCCGAATCGGGTTCAGGACATCCGAGATCGTTAACGGCCGTTTCCTGATCAACGGTCGGCTTGTCAAACTGAAAGGCGCTAACCTGCACGAGCATCACGACGTTCACGGTCACGTGATCGATGAAGAGACGATGCTTCAGGACATCAGACTGATGAAGGCCGCAAACATGAATGCGGTTAGAACTTCCCACTATCCCTTTCCGGAACGTTTTTACGAGTTAACCGACCAATACGGTCTTTACGTCATCGACGAAGCAAATATCGAAAGTCACGGCTACGGTTATGGCCACGGTCAGACGCTGGGCAACAAGACTCACTGGATGCCCCATCATCTCGATCGCACGCAAAGAATGCTCGAACGGGATAAGAACAACCCGTCGATCGTAATCTGGTCTCTCGGTAACGAAGCCGGCGACGGCGTAAACCTCGGCGCGACTTATGACTGGATCAGATCACGCGACCTCTCGCGCCCGGTGCAATACAACCCGGATTATACGACCGAGAAAGTCGTCGAGCAGCATTCCGATTTTCACGTGCACATGTACTGGGATCACTGGCAGCTCGAGGAGTATGCCCAGACACACGACGACAGGCCGTTCCTGCTCAACGAGTATGCACACTCCATGGGAAACAGCACGGGCAATTTAACGGACTACTGGGAGGTCATCGAGAAACACGACATTTTGGCCGGCGGTTTTATCTGGGACTGGGTCGATCAGGGGCTCCTCGAACATGATCAGGATGGAACACCATACTGGACTTATGGCGGCGACTACGGACCTGCGGATGTGCCTTCAAGCGGCAACTTTAATTTCAACGGCATCGTCTTTCCGGATCGTCGTGTTCAACCGGCATACTGGGAGGTCAAGCGCGTGTATCAACACGTCACTTTCGAAACAAGTGAGCCCGCATCCGGCCAGGTCATTGTCACCAACAACTACACGTTCATGGACCTCTCGGGCTTCGAGTTGCGCTGGGAAGTTACCGAAGACGGCCGGGTAACTGTGGATGGAGTCATCCCACGCCTCGATATCGGGCCGGGCATTGAACGCAACATTGATCTTGGCCTGGAGCGAGTGACCTATCGGGCCGGCTATGAGTATCACCTGAACCTGAGCCTCGTTTCGCCCAAGGCGCGCGGCATCCTGCCCGCCGGCCATGTTTATGCCCAGGTCCAGTTTGCGATACCGATTGATCAGGATTTATCGGTAAAGGCTAAACGCACGCGTGGTCGGCTCACTATTACAGAGTCTACGGAATCGATCGCGGTTCGGGGAAGGGGTTTTTCGGTCAGCGTGAATCGAGACACGGGACTCCTGTCGTCACTCGTCGTCGACAAACGCGAGCTGCTGCTGACGCCCCTGACACCGAATTTCTGGCGCGCACCTACGGATAATGACTTCGGAAACTACATGCAGGACTGGGCAAGTGCCTGGCAGCAGGCAGGAACCAACCGGAAACTCGAATCACTGGGTATCAAGGAAAGGCACAGAGACCGGGTAGCGATTACCGCGAGCTATTCGTTTAGTGACGATGCGGGCAATAACGTTGCGAGCTGGGATTCTGTATATACGGTCTGGGCCTCCGGTGACATTGATGTCGACAACCATTTCGAAAAAGAGGATGGGCTGCCCGTTATTCCACGCCTCGGCATGAATGTCGAACTCCTAAGAGAGCTGGAAGACGTGGAGTGGTTCGGTCGTGGACCGTTCGAAAACTACAGCGACCGCAATCTGGCTGCCCAGGTAGGACGGTACAGTAACAAGGTGTCGGATCATTACGTGCCATATTTGCGCCCGCAGGAGAACGGCTACAAGACAGACGTGCGTTGGCTGGCGCTTTCCAACGGGGACTCGACGGGATTACTTGTAGAAGCCGATGATCTGATCAGCTTCGGGGTCCATCACAATCATCAGCAAGACTTTGTTCCCCCCGTGAAGATAGCGATCACGCGCGAGGACGGACCGGGCGCGCGGAAAAATGAAGAACGCGTCAATATTCATGTCAATGACATCAAACCCAGAGACCTTGTGTCACTCGACATCGACTACGGACAGATGGGTATCGGCGGAAATGATTCCTGGGGAAGGCGCACATTGCAGAAGTACTCTCTTAATAAAAAAGAATATCGCTATGGTTTTCGCATTCGGCCGTTCGTTCCAAGAAAAGAGCAATTGGAAGAGCTGATGGATCGGGGTACCTGATGTATTTGCAAGGACTGGATCTGGCGGTACTCGCTTTGTATGCGGTGTCGCTTTTGGTGCTTGCACAATGGGTGTCGCGCGAGAAAGCAGGCCATGAGAAAGATACCAAGGACTATTTTCTGGCGGGCCGCTCCCTGCCCTGGTGGGCCATCGGGGCGTCGCTGATCGCTGCGAATATCTCCGCAGAACAGATCATCGGCATGTCCGGATCCGCTTTCGTGCTCGGCATTGCGATCGGGTCCTACGAATGGATGTCGGCTTTGACGCTGGTTATCGTCGGCAAGTACCTGCTGCCTGTTTTCCTGAAGCACAAGATCTACACGATGCCCCAGTTTCTGGAGCGGCGTTTCGACGGTCGCGTACGAACCGTCCTCGCATTCTTCTGGCTGGGTGTTTATGTGTTCGTGAACCTGACCTCGATACTCTGGCTGGGCTCGCTGGCGATCAACACGGTCACCGGACTGGATATCACCTATGCCCTGGTCCTGCTGGGCGCCTTTTCTGCCGCATATTCATTGTACGGCGGGCTCAAGGCAGTTGCCCTGACAGACATCATCCAGGTCGTATTGCTTGTCTTCGGCGGACTGATGATCGCCTACGTTTCATTGAACACCATCTCGGGTGGAGCAGGTGTCATTACAGGATTTTCGATCTTGCTGGAACAGGCCCCGGAGAAGTTCGACATGATCTTGTCGAAAGACAGCCCCCACTACGCCAACCTGCCGGGCATATCGGTACTTATCGGTGGTATGTGGGTGATGAATCTTTCCTATTGGGGCTTCAATCAATACATTATTCAGCGTGCTCTGGCCGCGAAAAGTAATGCCGAAGCCCAAAAAGGCATCGTTTTCGCCGCATTCCTCAAGATGTTGATGCCGGTACTGGTCGTGCTACCCGGTGTCGCCGCGGTCATCCTCGCACCGGACCTGTCTGCACCGGACAAGGCTTATCCCGAAGTCATGAAGCTGCTACCGGTTGGTCTCAGGGGCCTCGTATTCGCTGCACTTATCGCAGCGATCGTCTCGTCTCTCGCTTCGATGACGAACAGTATTTCCACGATCTTTACAATGGACGTTTACGCAAACTTTACGAACAAGGAGCGTTCCGAGAAACAGCTTGTGCGCATCGGGCGGCTGGTCAGTTTCTCGGCGCTGCTGGTCGCCATGGTGGTCGCACGGCCGCTTCTCGGCAACTTCGACCAGGCGTTCCAGTACATTCAGGAGTTCACCGGCTTTTTCACGCCGGGCGTCGTCGCAATATTCCTGCTGGCGATTTTCTGGAAAAGAACAACTGCGGAAGGCGCGCTGGGTGCGGCGATCGGCTCGGCGGTTTTATCTCTGGCACTCAAGCTCATATGGCCGGAGCTGCCGTTTATCGACAGAGTCGGGTTTGTTTTTGTTGCCTGTGTTGGGTTCGGTATGTTGATCTCGATTGCCCAGGGCGCCGGCACCCATCCCGGTGCTATCCGCTATGAAGAGGTCGACACATCCACAAGTACCGGTTTTAATCTGGCGTCACTTGTGATCGTATTGATGCTGATCGCTTTGTATGCGACGTGGTGGTAGCTGCCAGCCCTTAGTCGACCATCTAAACAATGAGAACCTTACGCGTCTTCGTTCTTCTGCTTGCCCTGACAGGGACCGCCTGTCAGCAGGCCGGCGATCATTCAGATCGTGTCACTTCCCTGTTCGCACATCTGGACGAGGGCATACAGCCCGGCGCAGCCGTCATGGTCATCAGTAACGGCAAGGTCGTCTATTCGAAAGGCTTTGGTTATGCGGATATCGGGAAAAAAGTCCGTATTGATGAAAACTCGACATTCCGCCTTGGTTCGGTATCGAAACAATTTACCGCCACGGCAATCATGTTGCTGGCCGAAAGCGGCAAGCTGGATTACAACGATCCGATTGTCGATTACCTGCCGCAATTGACCCGATATCCCGGCGTCACGATACGGCATCTGCTGGCGCATACTTCCGGCCTTCCGGACTACTACGACTTGTTGGGCGCGCTTCCCGGCATGCCCAGCAATGCCGAGCTGGCTGGTTTTCTCGCGGAGATGGATGGGCCAGATTTCGCGCCTGGTGAACGTCACGAGTACAGCAACTCGGCGTATGAAATGCTGTCGCTGATTGTCGAGAAGGCGTCCGACATGACGTTTAGCGATTTCATGGAAGAACACGTATTTCGGCCGGCGGGCATGGACAATTCGCTCATTCACGATCACACCGAGCCGCAGATTCCGAACCGTGTGTTTGGATATGACCAGACTGAAACCGGCTATGCGCTGAACGATTACGACCCATTAAATGGCATCGTTGGTTCCGGCAGCATGTACGCAACATTGGATGACTTTTACGCCTGGGACAGTGCCTTGTACGGCGAAGACGTCGTTAAACAATCCTCACTGAAACACGCGTTTACTCGCGGCACATTGAATAATGGCGATCAATTCGATTACGGCCTCGGCTGGCGGCTGGATCAGCATCGAGGTCATCGTCGTATCGCACATAACGGTTCATGGGTCGGCTTCCGCACCGGCACTGCCAGGTATCCGGACGAAAAACTGACGATTGTCGTGCTGACCAATCGAAGTGAAGCCGACCCGGGTGCCTATATCGACACGATCACAGATATTTATCTTCCCGAACGCGGTAACGAGTTCCGGCCTTCCGAGAGGCCCACAGCCGATGAGACAGAAGAGTTCGACATACGTGTCGAGAAAAGCGTCATGGCGCCGATGCGCGATGGCGTGTTGCTATCGACGGATCTGTACTTCCCTGATGGGGCAACCGGCAAACTTCCGGCAATCCTGATCAGAACAATCTATAGCAAGAGTCGGCAATTTCATGAAGACCCGCTGATGGTTGCATTGGTGCAGGGCGGCTATGTCGTTGCGATTCAGGACGAGCGCGGACGATATGAATCGGAAGGGCGCTACACTTATGCCGTCGGTCGTCGTGAGGACAGTTACGACGCTGTCACCTGGCTCACCGAGCAGCCGTGGTCAAACCAGAAAGTCGGCACAGCCGGATGCTCGTACGAAGGCGAAAATCAGGTCGTTTTGGCCGCCGCCCGACACCCGAATCACCTCGTCGCCATGCCGATGTCTGGCTCGACCGGCTATTACACACCAGGCCGGGCATTGGGAGCATATGACGGCGGTGTATTCGAACTCGCGCAGACCGCAGGCTGGTTTGCCGGCAGTGGCACCCAGGTTTTTTACGGACCGCCGGCGTGGGTGGATCGACAGGAATGGTTTCGTTCGGAAGCGGCGAAGCTGTTCCGGGTGAGTCCCGAAATCGATTTCGGGAAATACCTGAAACTGATTACCACGCTGCCGACGGTCGATATTTTGCAGCGGGCCGGCCTACCACCTACTGATTATGAAGATTATGCCACCAGTCTCCCGGACTCGGAGTTTCTGCGCAGCCGCGACTGGTATCGAAGCCCCGAAGAAATCGACGTGCCGGCGCTGTTCATGGATTCCTGGTATGACTACGGGCCGGCGGAGTCACTGGAATTGTTCAATCTCTTTCAGGAAAACGGGACAACTGAAAGAGCGAAGAACAACCAGTTCATCATTATCGGCCCGACCGGCCATTGCGGTTATCCCTATGCGACTGAACAGACTACGGTCGGCGAACGCGATCTCGGCGACGCCAGACTCGATTTCCTGGACATTCAACTGCGCTGGTATAACTACTGGATGAAGGGCATCGATAACGGCATCACCGATATGCCGAAAGTTCAGTACTACCTGATGGGGAAGAACGAATGGCGAAACGCCGATAGCTGGCCACCTGCCGGCACGAAGTATCGAAAGTGGTATCTGCGGAGCGATGGCAAAGCGAACTCCAGAAATGGTGATGGAATGCTCTCGTTTGACGCGCCGGTGGACGAACCTTCTGACCGTTTTACTTACGACCCTGGTAATCCGGTTCCCTCTCTGGGCGGCCATACGTGTTGCACGGGTACGGACACCGAGGCAGGTGGATACGATCAGTCAGGCATCGAGGAACGCGATGATGTTCTTGTATACACATCCCCTGCGCTCGAAAAAGGAATCGAAGTGACTGGCCGCCTTGAGGTCGTTTTGCATATTGCGTCATCGGCAACAGATACGGATTTCACGGCCAAACTCGTGGACGTATATCCTGACGGTCGGGCCTTCAACGTTCAGGAGGGCGCTTTGCGCCTTCGGTACCGGGAGGGTCTTTCGAAAAAGGTCCTCATGCACCCCGGCAAAATATATGAAATCCGCCTGGATCTGCATGCGACCAGCAATTATTTCGCACCCGGGCACCGCCTCCGTCTTGAAGTCTCCAGTTCCAACTTTCCGCGGTGGGACCGCAACTTGAACACCGGCGGGAATAACTATGACGAGACCGAGTGGAAGGTCGCAGAAAACACCGTATTTCACTCAATTGACCGCCCGTCCTATATCGTCCTGCCCGTGATCGAATAGCTGTGCCGGATGCAGATTCGATTTCCGACTTGGAACATTGCGGTCTTTCAAGGACAATATGGCCCTTTTTCGGCCTCCGGGCCAGAAACCCAACTAGTTGAGAGGAATATCCTGTGCGAATATTTATAGCCATTTCAATGGCATTTCTGCTTGCGGCCTGTGGCCAGACGGAAGCGCCCGATGAAAGCAGCGCCACCTCTGAATTTGACGTCCAGGTAGATCGCTTTGCCGATGTCGAAGTCCTGCGTTACCAGGTTCCCGGTTTCGACGAGCTGTCATTGCAAGAGAAGAAGCTTGCCTACTACCTGTCTGAAGCTGCCCTGGCCGGCCGTGACATTTATTACGACCAGAACTACCGACATAATCTTCGCATTCGTAAGTTGCTGGCCGCAGTCGTCGGTAGTTATGGCGGCGATCGCAGCGGGGAGGATTACAACAAGTTACTCGAGTACGCAAAGCGCGTCTGGTTCGCGAACGGCATTCACCACCACTACTCGATGGATAAAATGCAACCCGATTTCACGCCGGGTGAGCTTGCTGCATTGGTGAGCAAAAGTGACTCATCTCAGCTGCCGCTCGACCACGGCCAGTCCGTCGAAGAATTGCTGGAAATGTTGCACGACCCTATTTTCGACACCGACACGGCACCGAAAAAAGTCACTCTCGACCCGGAAGTAGATCAGGTCGTCAATTCCGCCACGAATTACTATCGCTACGTCACCGCTGATGAGGTGGCGGCGTTTTATGCCGAGAAGGTCGACGCCGACCCGGAGCGTCCTGTCTCCTGGGGCCTGAACTCGCAACTGATCAAAATCGACGGGGAGATTGTTGAGAAGACCTGGAAGGTTGGCGGCATGTACAGCCTTGCGATCGAGCAAATTGTCTACTGGCTCGATAAAGCAGCCACGGTCGCCGAGAACGACGCGCAAAAAGCCTGGATCGATAAGCTGGTCACTTATTATAAGAGTGGCGACCTCAAGGACTATGATTCCTACAACATCGCGTGGGTAGGCGATTCAGATTCGCGACTTGACGCTGTCAACGGCTTCACCGAAGTCTACGACGATCCCATCGGCTATCGCGGCGCCTGGGAGTCGGTCGTCTCCCTGCGAGATCTCGTTGCAACACAACGTATCTCAACCATCGGGCAAAACGCCCAGTGGTTCGAAGACAATTCAACAATCCAGGATGAGCACAAGAAAGAGAGCGTCGTAGGCATATCGGCCAAGGTAATTACGATCATCATGGAGAGCGGCGCTACCGCCCCTGCGGGCCCAATCGGCATCAACCTCCCCAATGCGAACTGGATTCGCAAAGAGCATGGCTCGAAATCCGTAACGCTCGGTAACATCATGGAGGCTTACGAGATCGCTACGGCCACGAGCGGCTTGAGCGAGGAGTTCACCCATACTGATGAGGAAAAAGCACGCAAACATGAATACAGTGCCCTCGCCTCACTCCTCGACGTCGACATGCATGAAGTCATTGGTCACGCGTCCGGACAGATCAATCCCGGCGTTGGCACACCGAAAGAGACGCTCAAGAGCTACAGTTCTGCGCTTGAAGAAGCACGCGCCGATCTTGTCGGACTTTATTTCATATTGGATCCGAAGCTTGTTGATCTTGGCCTGATGCCATCGCTGGATGTCGGCAAGGTTTCGTACGACAGCACAATTCGCAATGGTCTGATGATGCAGCTCCGTCGAATCAAGATCGGTGATGACATAGAGGAAGCGCACATGCGCAATCGCCAGCTGATCGCTGCGTGGGCGTTCGAACAGGGCCGTGAGGACAACGTCATCGAGAAAGTCGTCGATGACGGCAAGACTTATTTCGTCATTCGTGACTACGAAGCCCTACGTGGAATTTTCGGTGAACAGCTTCGGGAAATCCAACGCATCAAGTCGGAGGGAGATTTCGAGGCAGGAAAAAACCTTATCGAAAACTACGGCGTCAAGGTTGACCAGGCGATTCACGAGGAGGTTCTTGCGCGAGTCGAGCCGTTGGATATCGCGCCATACAAAGGATTCCTGCAACCGCGCGTAACGGCTATCGAGGAAAACGGTGAAATCGTTGACGTTGTTATCGAGCATCCCGAGAACTTTGTAAGCCGCATGCTTGAGCTCGAAGAGAACTACAGTTTTCTGCCGGTAAACAACTGAGGTAGCTCTGCGATGTCAACGGCCATGCGGCTAGCGTGGCTCGCATTGTGTATTGGGATTTTTGCCCAGCCTGCCGATGGGACTGCAGGCCAGGATCTACAACTACCCGTTGAGATCCAGACCTACGCCGACGGCCGAGTGCCGGTTCGCGAGCTGTTCGAAAGCTTTCTCACGCTTCGCGAGGCGGGCTGGTATCTCGATGTCATTGCGACCTCACGACCAGCGGCAACGAACTACGAGTTGCCGATCATCGCACTGCGCTCGCCACAAGCCGGCCCTGCAGTATGGATACTGTCCGGCATTCATGGTGAAGAGCCCGCCGGTCCGATCGCTGTTGCTTTGGCTATAGACGATCTCATTAGGTTCGGCGAACGCCATCCGGTCGTGCTCATTCCCTTGTGCAACCCGCACGGCTATGCGCGTAACTGGCGTTACCTTAATGTCGCTGTCTACTCGGAAACCGTCGAAGGACAAAGCGTCGGCGATTCCTCGCACCTGCTGCCGGACGCAGACGACCCGGCCGTACCACGTGCCAGGACAGCCTCCAGCCCGGAAGCGGATGCCTTGACTCGCTATATTCTGAATACGGCAGACAACTACCCTACCCTGTACAGCATCGACCTTCACGAAGACGACCTGATCCACGAAGGCTATGTTTACTCGCAAGGCGAACAGGGTGCCGGCGATCCGCTCGCGATAGAGGCGATTCGCGTACTGCAGGAGAACGGGGTTCCTATCAAGATGGACGGCCAGACGCGATTTGGCGAAGAAATTGTCGGTGGCATAATCGGCCCGGTCATTGACAGTTCAATTGATGAACTAATGAGTGCCGCGAATATCGTAGTTGATGGTCGACCGCAGACAGGCCCGCAAGCACAGACGGTATTGGTGTTCGAGACGCCTGCCGAAGCACTGACTTTGGAGCGGCGCACGGCCGCACATGCCTCCCTTATTCGACGGCTCATACACATTATCCGGTAGCCCTGCCAGCCAGACTAAATAGCGAACGTAATGCGGCCAACTGGCCTCGCCAAAGGAATTTTCGGCCCTTTGATGCTATCGTTTGAAAGCATATCAGGGATAATTTGAAGAATATGGCTAGCCTCTTTCGCGAGCTCAAGCGCCGCAACGTATTCCGGGTTGCGATCGCCTATATCGTGGCTGCCTGGCTGCTGCTTCAGGTTGCCGATGTTGTGCTCAATAACATCGAAGCGCCGGATTGGGTATTTCAGGCAATCCTGCTGGTCGTCTTGCTCGGCTTCGCGTTGGCGTTGATCTTCGCCTGGGCCTACGAACTGACGCCTGAAGGCTTAAAGAAAGAAAAAGACGTCGATCGATCGGAATCAATCACGCACACGACCGGCCGAAAGCTGGACTTCATTATCATTGGGATCCTGGTGCTTGCGCTTGGCTACTTTGCTATCGATAAATTCGCACCCGGTTCTTCTGGTGACCACGCGAGTGTCGCAGTCGACGACGAAGTGACCGATACAGAGATACCGGAGATGTCGATCGCCGTATTACCCTTCGTCAACATGAGCTCCGATCCGGAGCAGGAGTTCTTCTCGGATGGTATATCGGAAGAACTCTTGAATATGCTGGCAAAGTTTCCCAGCTTGCGGGTCGCGGCGCGTACCTCTTCTTTTCAGTTCAAAGGCCAGAATCAGGATATTGGCAAGATCGCAGATACTTTGAATGTTGCGCACGTCCTCGAAGGCAGTGTCCGAAAAGCCGGTACCAGGCTCCGGATTACGGCTCAGCTCATCAAAGCCGACAGTGGTTACCATCTCTGGTCGGATACCTACGACCGCGAGCTCGACGACATTTTTGCCGTACAGGACGAGATCGCCAGTGCCATCAGCGAGGCGTTGAAAATCAAACTCGCGCTGGACTCAGCCGACAGTGCCGAGAAGCCGGTGACGATCAAGGCCGCCAATACCGAGGCTTATGAAGCCTACCTCCATGGCCGCGAGCTGATACATCGACGAGGACGGGCGTCGCTGGAGGAGGCCGTGCGGCACCTGGAGCGATCACTGCGCCTCGACAATAACTTCGCACCTGCGCACGCCCACCTGGCGATAGCCACGACCTTGCTGCTCGAGTCACCGGAAACCTATGGCGATCTCAGTCTGGAGCAGGTGATGCGGGTCGCCGTTCCGCACCTTGACCGTGCGCTGGAGCTGGAACCAAATCTGGCTGAAGGACATGGCGGCCGGGCTCTACTGGCGCTCGATACTGTCGATCAATCAACCGTAATTGGCCATGCACAAAAGGCGCTGGACGCGAACCCGAGTTACATCGATGCGATGAACTGGATGTATCTGGCGCTCGGAGACCTGGGTCGATATGAAGAACAGGACGCGATGATGGAGAAGATCATTGAAACCGATCCCCTGTCCTTTATTGGCCGGCTCAATTACATCAGTACGCTGGGTGGCAAGGGAAGACCGGACGAAGGCCACAAAATGGCCGACGGTCTACTTAAGCAGAATGCCTGGGCCGGTTATTCCAGGCATGCTCAACTGTACATCGCGTTCGAGGGCAAGCTGGCCGAGGGGGTAGCTTACTCGCTGCGGGCTTATGCCGAAGAACCTACGGACGTATTTTCGAATGGCTTTCTTGTGCGTGCTTTCAGCTGGCTTGGTGAATATGACGAGGCGCGGCGTATAACGGGTGTTTTCGATGCGCTGGTCGATACCGCCCAAGGCAAGCATGACGAAGCGACCGCGTCGACGAAAAGAAAATTGACATTCGACCCGGATAACCCAGCAGTTATCGTCGGTGCAGCTGATGCGCTGTATATGGCCGGCCGCTTTGCGGAGGCGCTTCCGTACTATGAGAGCCTGCGTAAATTTCAGCAGCCAGACCGACCAATCGACAATTCGGGCGACACAATGATGAGGCTGGCCTTGACCCGTCGTCGTACCGGCGAGGAAGCAAGTGCACAAATTGCTGCGCAGATTGCCAAAGACGATAACGCGTTGTTGAGCGACCTCGGATATAGAGGTCCATTCGTCACTGATATCCGAACAATGATCGCTGCGTTCGAAAGAGATTACGACACCGTCTTCGCTTCAATGAAAAAGGCTTTTGAACGTGGCATGCGTAATCCCGTGTTTTACAGGGATCCGATTTTCGATGAAATACGTGACGATCCCCGATTCATTGCGCTTGTGCAGGAATTGGACGTGGATCTTGCCCGGCAGCGCAAAGAGGTGCTGCAGCTGATCTGTTTCAACAACCCGGTGCCGCACGCGTGGCGGCCTTTGCCGGAAACCTGCGCAGACGTCGTTCATCAGACATCTCTGTAAGTTTCGATAGTTCTCCTTACGTCTTATCCGCCGGGCACGCACCGAAATCCCGATGATCGCCATTCTTCAGATCGACTGTAACCAGCCGGCAATTTGCGAATTCGTTAACTGTAAATGCGACGTGGGATCCATCTAAAGAAAGCATTGGCGCGCCGAGTTCCTTGTCGCCCGATCCCTCGAGAATGCCCACGCAGCCGTCTGACATTTCAACTACGATGTCCTGATTTTGGCGGTAAGCGCTGGTCGCCTGATGGACCGAGAGCGGCTCAACGCCCCCGTTAATATCACTCGAAGCCTGTGTTAAATAAGCAGCAGCAGTCGTCACCAGGGCGAGGGCCAATGCGGCCAGGATCACTCTGGATTTCCATGCCGATAGATTCACAATTCCGGTCCTGCTTTCTGCCTGACAGTGGATCCATTGATACCCGATCCGGGGCACGGTTCTGATGTACCGGGGGTCTCTTGCGTCGTCTCCGAGCGCTCCGCGCAGCGCCCACAAGGCCTGGTTGAGACCCTTTTCCCCCGTCTGAAAGTTGCCGTTCCAGACAGAGTCTATGATGTTAGTACGGCTGACCATCTGGCCCGAACCATCAACAATCATTCGCAGACCCTGCCAGGTTTTCTCCTGCAGCACGGTGGATCGACTGCCGATTGAAACGGCTCGGCGTCGGGAATCTAATTGCACTGAAGCGTTTTTCAACATCGGCCATTCCCCGGATTGCGACTGTTTTGATTGGACAAATAGATAATAAAAGAGTTGCGCGTCGTTGCGTGGGCGCGCAGCCTGAATTTTTTCTGTTATTGGCATTCCTTATGAAGAGAATATACCTGACTGTTCTTGTGTCCATACCTGTCACCGCTGTTGCCGGCGCAGGCAGCGAGATGGCTGTCGGTGACGGTCAAATCGACGGGCGCAAAATCAAGCCGTTCGAGATTACCTGGCAGCAATGCGCTTTCGTGGATGATCAGTGGACGGATCAGGGCGCAGTGACCGAGACGCTCACCATTCTCGGAGATTCTGAGCTCCGACTCCGCCGCGCTGTGAAGCAACCGGGCGGCAAACAGGGGGCGTCTGCTACATATTTCGATCGCGCGTCGTTCGCGCCGATTCGCATGGAGACCGAGATTGCGGGTGCTGACGGCACACGCCTGGCGTACTCGCATCGGGATATCGACGTCGATGGGTACGCCGGTGTTGTCGACCGCGGCGGGGAGAAAAAGAGTGTTCAAGGTGAAATTACTTCGAGCATGCTCGATGGTGGCTCGCTTGGCCTGCCGCTCGCAACGATCGCTTATCAGGAAAAACCGTTGGAGTTTCTCGCATCCATGATGAGCTTCGATGCCAGTTATCGGGTCAAGGCCGAATGGGTCGGCAGCGAGACACTTGATTTCGAGGGCAATCAGGTCGAGGCATGGCTAATCGACATAGAGTGGCATCACGAGGTACTTGGCGACGTTTACCCGCCGGGCCCCGACGCGAGCGGAGGCCGATACTGGGTCGTTCCCGATCCGCCCGACGGTTTTCCCTATGTCCCCCGTTACAAGACGGACAGCTACGCCGTCGAGTTCATCAGAAAGTTTTGCCCCCGAACGGAGGGATAGATCAGCTCAGGAAAATGTCAGCCGCAAGAGCCATGCCCTTGGGATCAGTAACTCTCAGAATCAGCGTTTTGATGTATCCAGCATCGCGAGCTGCCAACCAGGGCTCGGCTTGTTCCCTGATTCTTTTCTCTGTGCCTACCAGAGAGATTTCGTCGATCAGTTCTGCCGGTACGACCCTGGCCGCTTCCCGTTTTCGTCCGGAAAGGTATAACTCCTGAATTTCTTTCGCCGCATCGCCGTAGCCGATTCGGCGGGCAAAATCATTGTAGTAGTTTTTGGTTTTGGCGCCCATTCCTCCCACGTATAACGCCAGCATCTGCCGTGTCGATTCTCGACAAGCATCGATATCATCGCCGAGGCTGAAATGTACGAATGGCGCAATGTCGAAGTCGTCGCGGGAGCGGCCGGCCTTCTCGAGTCCTTCACCGACATTTTTTACGACGGTTTCCAGCTTGGTCGGACTCATGAATGCGGGAATGACCCCGTCAGCCAATTCACCGCTGAGTCTGAAGCCACCGGGCGTAAAAGATGCCGTGTAGATGGGAATGGATGTGTCTGCCTCCAGGATGCTCTTCAACGGTTTGCCCAAACCGGTTGATCCTGCGCCCTGATACGGGAGTTGGAAGATCTCGCCGTCGTAGCTTACTGGTGCCTGGCGAGCCATGATCAGCCGTACTATCTCGATGTATTCACGCGTTCGCTGCAGCGGATCCTCATAGGGCTGACCGTGCCAGCCCTCCGCAACCTGGGGCCCGGACGCGCCGACGCCGAGAATAAACCGCCCTCCTGATAGCTGGGACAGGGTCATTGCAGTCATTGCAGTCATTGCCGGAGTACGAGCCGGGATCTGCATAATGCCTGTCCCTACACGTAAGCTTTCCGTACGCGCAAGAACCCAGGACGCGACCGAGATCGTATCGCTTCCCCATGCCTCAGCCACCCAGGCAGAGTCGAACCCCAATCGTTCGGCCGCCAGGACACCGTCCATGGGAAGATCGATGTTTCTTCCCGAATAGCCGAGCATAAGTCCGAGCTTCATGTTGTGGGCACTACTGTATCTCGGCAGGCTTAAGCAACCGTTGTTGCAGGCTTTGCCAACGCGGGTCTTCACGCATCGGGTCTGCCGCTGGATCCGTGTTCAGGTACATGAGTGCGGTTGGACGTTCATTCAAAGCCCGCTCCATGTAGTCGAATGCCTTGTCGAGATCCGGTAACCACGCATACACCAGGCCGATTTCTACCAATGGCCAGCCATCTTCCTCGGCCATATCGAGCATTTCGCGAGCAGGTTCGTGCGCCCCAGCCATCGCGTAGACAAAGGCGAGACCCGATGCCAGATAAGGTGTATCTCCTCCAATCTCAAGCGCCTTCCGCGATGCCTTCAGAGCAGTGTCTTTGTTCCCGAGCCAGCTATGCGCAAAACTAATCCAGTACCAGGCATATGCTGCTCCCGGTTCAAGCTCAAGCATTTCCTGCGCTTCCTGGAGTACAGCGTGCCATTGGCGGTTGAAATACAAATTCTGTATCAGCACTTCCCGGATCCGCATGACCCTGGGGCCGAGTTCGACGCTCTTTCGCGCTGCTTCAACCGCTTTTTCCAACTCGCCGGAATCGCGCAACGTTTCAGAGTAATTGGAGTATCCGTCGGCCGCACCGGGACTTAGGCCCAACGCCTGAAGTATCGCCCGTTCGCTTTCGCCGTATCTCCGCTGCAAACGATATATATGGCCCCGTGCGGTATATCCTTCACTCAGGTTCGCATCCAGCTCGATCGACTGATTTGCAGCCTGCTCGGCCTCTGCGAGTCTTTCTTCAGGCCAGTAATGCCAGGACACGAGCTCGGCGATTGCTCTCGCGAATCCTGACCATGCCGGTGCATAGCCAGGATCTTCATCGATAGATTGCCGAAACAATGCGGCCGCTCCTTCCAAGTCATCCTGGACCCGGCCTTTGTCGAGCAAGTATTGGGCACGAGTTGCCAGATCCCAGGCAAACAGATTCTCGGTCGGTTGATAATCGATACGATCCTGCACATCGGGCAAGAGCCTGGCATTTAAAGCCGCGGCTATTTCGGTGGCAAGGCTACTTTGAATCTGAAACACGTTGGCGGCCGTCAATTCCTTATCGTAGTTCGATGCCCATATGTGCTCGTCGCTATTCGCGTCGATGAGCTGTGCCGTGACGCGAATACGATCGCCACCGCGCTGCACTGCCCCTTCGACTACTGTTGCAACGCCAAGTTCTTCGGCTATCTGCCGCATTGACTTGGTTGTTTCGGTGTACTGCATAACCGAAGTTCGGGAAATCACCTTGAGACCTTCGATCTTGGCAAGATTGGTGAGCAGGTTATCGTGTACGCCTGCTGCAAAATACTCATCTTGTTTATCATCACTGCGAATTGTGAACGGCAAGACAGCGATCGATGGCGAGGCATCGACTTCGACCGGCACTGTCGCCTCAATCGCCGGGCTTTGTTCAACAGCGTCCAACTGCGTAATCAAGAGGCCGCCGATGAGGCACAAACCGGCAACGATCAGAAGCTCCATGCCACTGACACGCTGGCGTCCTTGCTCACCGTGATACCAGGCGAGGACCACCGTTATGAAAAACCCGAAGATCAATACCAGGTCGGTTAGTCGTGCAATTGCATCGGTAATGCCCCATCTGTCACCCAGGACATCGACGAGTTGCATGACGAGCCAGGCACCGGCCAGGTACGCTACAGCCCATTGAACAATCTTGCGCTCTTTAAGAGTCTCGCGAATACCCATCTACTGGTTTCTGCCGGACGGCTGCACTTGTACATCTCCGATCTTCAGATCCCTGAATATGGGATCGACTATCGCAATGTCACCATTCTTGATCATGTCGTGGACTTCGGCGCCCCCCATTCTCCACCCCGGATAATTAAGGACGCCGTCTTTCCAGCCGTCCTTCGTCAGGTAGTAGAACTGTGAGTATCCGATGCCGAATTCCTGCAGTCGAAATAACAGGTACTCGTTTTGGTCGTCGGCATT
>Ga0255052_10000301_pt1 | contig 39061 bp, 49 predicted proteins | sample JV7_2_21_MG_FD_188632 | JGI IMG/M metagenome (GOLD analysis project Ga0255052, IMG submission 188632) | Seawater microbial communities from Jervis Inlet, British Columbia, Canada - JV7_2_21 | ecosystem: Environmental > Aquatic > Marine > Inlet | place: Canada: British Columbia | collected...
CCATGGCGAAGGAGAAGTTTGAGCGTACGAAGCCGCATGTAAATGTGGGGACGATCGGTCACGTTGATCACGGTAAGACGACGTTGACGGCTGCGATCACGAAGGCTTTGGAGAAGAAGGGGATGGCAACGTTCATCGCCTTTGACGAGATCGACAAGGCTCCTGAGGAGAAGGAGCGTGGGATCACGATCGCGACGGCTCATGTGGAGTACGAGACGGAGAATCGTCATTACGCTCACGTGGACTGTCCGGGTCACGCTGATTACGTAAAGAACATGATCACGGGCGCGGCGCAGATGGATGGTGCGATCCTGGTGGTTTCAGCGGCGGATGGTCCGATGCCTCAGACGCGTGAGCACGTGCTTTTGGCGCGTCAGGTGAATGTGCCGAGCATCGTGGTGTACTTGAACAAGGTGGACATGGTGGACGACGAGGAGCTTCTGGATCTGGTGGAGTTGGAGGTTCGGGAGCTTTTGTCGAGTTACGAGTTTCCTGGCGACGACATTCCGGTGATCCGTGGTTCGGCGTTGAAGGCTCTGGAGTCGGACGATGTGGATTCGGAGGAAGTGAAGTCGGTTTTCGAGTTGATGGAGGCGGTCGACAGCTACATACCGATGCCGGAGCGTGAAATCGACAAGGATTTTCTGATGCCGATCGAGGACATTTTCTCGATCTCGGGTCGTGGCACGGTGGTGACGGGTCGAGTGGAGCGTGGTGTGGTGAAGGTGGGCGAGGAGATCGCGATCGTCGGGATCCGTGAGACGATGAAGACGGTGGTCACGGGCGTGGAGATGTTTCGCAAGCTCTTGGACCAGGGTCAGGCGGGCGACAACATCGGTGTGTTGCTGCGCGGCACGAAGAAAGACGAGGTGGAGCGTGGTCAGGTGCTGGCGAAGCCGGGATCGATCACACCGCACACGAAGTTCAAGGGCGAGGTGTACATTTTGACCAAGGAGGAGGGTGGTCGTCACACGCCGTTCTTCGATGGTTATCGTCCGCAGTTCTACTTTCGGACGACAGACGTGACGGGAGCTTCGAAGTTGCCCGCGGGCACCGAGATGGTGATGCCGGGCGACAACGTGAACCTGGAGGTGGAGCTGATAGCGCCCATCGCCATGGAGAAGGGCGTGCGATTCGCCATCCGCGAGGGTGGCCGCACCGTCGGTGCCGGAACCGTTACCGACATTATCGAGTAAGTGGGCCGAACCTAAGGTTGCGAAGGGGACTGGACAAATGGTCAACGAGAAAATCCGCATTCGCCTCAAGGCGTACGACTTCCGGATTCTGGATGCTTCGACCGGCGAGATCGTCGACACGGCTCGACGCACGGGAGCTCGAGTAGTGGGACCGATTCCCCTGCCGACTCATATCTCCCGGTACACGGTCAATCGCGGCCCGCACGTCGACAAGAAATCTCGGGAGCAGTTCGAGATTCGCACTCACAAGCGCCTGCTCGACATCTTCGAGCCGACCAGTCAGACGGTGGACGCTTTGATGAAGCTCGAGCTGCCGGCCGGGGTCGATGTCGAGATCAAGGCCTTTGGCGCCTAGCGGGAGATTGAGCTGATGCCAGGCATCTTGGGTAGAAAACTGGGGATGACCCAGATCTTCAGCGACGACGGAGTGGTCCATCCGGTCACGGTTATCGAGGCCGGGCCCTGTCTTGTCGTCCAGCGCAAGAAGACGGAAAGCGACGGCTACGAGGCCGTGCAGATTGGATTGGTCGAAGAACGCCCGATGCGACGAGTCTCGCAACCCATGAACGGTCACTTCCAGAAAGCGGGCGTGGCCCCAATGCGACGTCTAATGGAGTTTCGGGTGGGCGCCGAGGACGAGCTCGAGACCGGCGATCAGGTCAAGGTCGACATGTTCGAGGCCGATGAATATGTCGACATCGTCGGTACCAGCAAGGGCAAGGGATTCCAGGGTGTGATGAAGCGATATGGCTTTCGCGGTGGTCGCGCCACCCACGGCTCGATGTTCCATCGTGCACCGGGCTCGATCGGACAGGCGTCCGACCCGTCCCGCGTCTTCCCCGGCACCCGTCTCCCGGGTCGCACTGGGGGCGGCCAGGTAACCAGCAAGAATTTGAAGGTGGTCAAGGTCGACGCCGAGAAGAACCTGCTGTACGTCAAGGGTGCGGTGCCCGGACCTGAGAATGGCTATGTCGCGGTGCGGCGGGCCAAGCGCGGCTGAGCGGAGTGACGAGATGAAGATCGCTGTCAAGAATCTGAAGAACAAGAAGGTCAAGGATCTGGAGCTCCCAGAAACCGTGTTCGACTATCCATACAAGGAACATCTCGTGCACACCGCGGTGGTCTCCTACCTGGCAGCCCAGCGCCGGGGGACCCACAAGACCAAGGGCCGCTCCGAGGTCCGTGGTGGCGGTCGTAAACCATGGCGGCAGAAGGGGACGGGTCGAGCTCGCATAGGCAGCCTGCGCTCACCGGTCCGTCGCGGCGGCGGAACCGTTCACGGGCCGCAGCCCCGGGACTATGCCAACCAGCTTTCCGCCCGCGAAAAGCGCAACGCCTTGAAGTCGGCCTTGTCGGAAAAGCTCAAGCAGGATGGCATCTTGGTGCTGGATGGGTTGGGGCTCGACAGCCACAAGACCGGCGAATTGGCCAAGTCCCTTGCCGGACTGGGACTGGAAGGTCGAGTTCTGCTTGTGGATCGCTTCGACAACGACAAGTTGGAGATGGCGGCCAGGAACAACCCAGACCTGAAGACCGTGGATGCTCTGGCTGTCAATGTCTACGACATCGTCGACCGGCCCCATGTGGTGATGACTGAAGAGGCCGTGGGGCGGTTGGTGGAGGTGTTGTCGAAATGAGAATCCAGGATGTGATCCGGCGACCCCTCATCACCGAGAAGTCGCAGGTGCAGCGCGATGACACCAATACCGTCGCGTTCGAGGTCGACCGTCGTGCCAACAAGATCGATGTCAAGCGAGCTGTGGAAGCACAGTTCAAGGTCAAGGTCGCGGAGGTTCGGGTCGCCAGCATGCACGGCAAGGTGCGGCGTCAGGGCCGCTTTGTCGGGCGGCAGGCCGATTGGAAGAAGGCCTATGTGAGACTGGCCGCCGGTGAGAAGACGATCGAGTTCTTCGAAGGAGTCTAGAGAAGATGCCCATCAAGCACTACAAGCCGACGAATCCGGCCAGCCGCGACAAGACCGGAATGACCTTCGAGGAGCTGACCTCGAGTCAACCGCACAAGCCGCTCACCTCGGGCAAGAAGCGGATCGGCGGTCGCAACAACTACGGTCGGACTACCGTTCGGTTTCGGGGAGGTAGTCACAAGCGCCGCTACCGCGGTGTCGACTTCAAGCGGGACAAGCACGGGGTGCCCGCCAAAGTAGCCACCGTGGAGTACGACCCCAATCGGTCTGCCCGGATAGCCCTGTTGCACTATGTCGATGGCGAGAAGCGCTACATTCTGTGGCCGCACGGTCTGCAGTTGGGAGCCGAGATCCAGGCCGGTGAGGAAGCACCGGTCAACCTGGGCAATGCGCTGCCCCTGCACAAGATTCCCGTCGGTACCATCATCCACAACCTGGAGCTCAAGGCGGGCAAGGGCGGGCAGTTGGTCCGCGGTGCCGGTACCGGTGCCCAGTTGATGGCCAAGGAGGGTGCCTACGCCCAGGTCAAGCTACCTTCGGGCGAGGTGCGCAAGGTCCATCTGAACTGCTACGCCACGATCGGACAGGTCGGCAATCTCGAGCATGAGAACGTCGCTCTCGGCAAGGCGGGTCGGAATCGTTGGCTGGGACGGCGACCCCACAATCGGGGCGTGACCATGAATCCGGTGGATCACCCGATGGGTGGCGGCGAAGGTAAGAGCTCCGGTGGGCGTCATCCCTGTACCCCGTGGGGTTTCCCCACCAAGGGCTACAAGACCAGGAACAACAAGCGGACCGATCGGATGATCGTCCGGCGGCGCAAGCGCCGGTAGGAGTGGAGCGAGAAAATGGCACGATCGCTTAAGAAAGGCTACTTCATCGACGATCACCTTTTGGCAAAGGTGACTGCGGCGAACGAGACCAACGACCAGCGGGTCATCAAGACCTGGTCGCGGCGCTCCACCATCACTCCCGAGATGGTGAGTCGGACCATCGCGGTCCACAACGGCATCAAATTCATCCCCGTGTTCGTTACCGAGAACATGGTGGGACACAAACTGGGCGAGTTCGCGATGACCCGGACGTTTCGGGGTCATACAGGTCGCAAGGTCGAACGCATGGGGCGACCTCGGTAGCTGGCCGGTACCGGCAGAGAGGTAACAGAGAATGGAAGTTACAGCGCGGCTTCGCTACCTGCAGGCATCACCCACAAAGGTGCGGCTGGTGGCCGATCAGATCCGCGGCAAGGGGGTGCAGGAGGCCGCCAACATCTTATTGCTGAGCAAGAAGTCGGCTGCCGGCTCGTTGCGCAAGTTGCTGCAATCGGCGATCGCCAACGCCGAGAATCAGGACGATCAGCTCGACATGGATCATTTGTTCGTCAAGGAGATCTTCGTCGATGGAGGGCCGACTCTGAAGCGGATACGCCCGCAACCCATGGGACGGGCATTTCGGATCCTCAAGAGACAGAGTCATGTGACCATAAGATTGGATTCCCGTATGACCGAGAAGGAAGCGTAAGGAGAGAACATTGGGTCAGAAAACACATCCGTACGGCTTTCGGCTCGTCTACAACAAGTCCTGGAAGTCCCGTTGGTACGCTGAGAAGGACTACGCCAAGCTCCTGAACGAGGATCTGCAGCTTCGCGACAAGCTCAAGAAGCGACTTTCCCACGCCGGGGTCAGTGAGATCGATATCGAACGCGCCGCCGACAAGTTGCGCGTCACGATTCATACATCACGACCGGGAATCATCATCGGTCGCAAGGGCGCCGAGGTCGACAAGCTGCGCGACGACCTGATGAAGCAGATGGGTCGTGAGGTGCATATCAACATCCAGGAGATCCAGCGTCCCGAGCTGGACGCTCAACTCGTGGCCGAGAATCTGGCTCACCAGCTGATCCGACGTATCGCATTTCGCCGGGCCATGAAGAAACAGATGGAGGCTGCATTTCGATTTGGCGCCAAGGGATTCAAGATCATGGTGTCGGGCCGCCTGGGTGGCTCGGAAATCGCGCGCACGGAGTGGTATCAGGAAGGACGCCTGCCGCTACATACCCTCAAGGCTGAGATCGACTACGGATTCGCGGTATCGCGCACCACCTATGGCGTCATCGGTTGCAAAGTCTGGATCTATAAGGGTGATTTGTCACGAGAGAAGGGCCGACGCGCCGCGATGTAGAGCGAGTGGAGAGATCAAGCCATGTTGATGCCGAAGAAGGTCAAGTACAGAAAAAAGCAGCGGGGGCGCCGACGGGGGCGAGCCAAGGGAGGCGACTACATCGCCTTCGGGGATCACGCTCTGCAAGCTGTCGAAGCTGGGTGGGTGACCTCCCGTCAGATCGAAGCTGCCCGTATCGCCATCGCTCGCGGCGTCAAGCGTGGCGGCAAGATCTGGATACGGATCTTCCCGGACAAACCCATTACCAAGAAGCCGTTGGAGACCCGTATGGGTAAGGGCAAGGGTAACCCTGAAGGCTGGGTGGCCGTGGTCAAGCCCGGCCGCATTCTGTTCGAAGTGGAAGGTGTGGACCCGGAAGTGGCCCAGCACGCCATCAAGTTGGCGTCTCATAAGCTTGGCATCAATACGCGCTATTTGGCGCGCCGCTGAGTGAGCTAGGGGAATTTCGAAATGAAAGCTGCCGAGCTACGGGAACAGACCGTCGAAGAGCTCCGTGACCGCGAGAAGGAGCTGGCCGAAAAGCTCTTTGCCTTGCGACTTCAAAGAGTCACTGGGCAACTGGAAAGCCCGGCCAAGGTACGAGCTGCGCGCCGCGACTTGGCGCGGGTACTCACTGTGTTGCGTGAGAAGCAATTGGGAGAGCAGGGTTCATGACCGAGCAAGCAACTGCAAAGACTCGTGGCCGACAGCAGGTCAAGGTAGGGACCGTTGTCAGCAACAAGATGGACAAGACGGTGATTGTGGCGGTCACCAACACAGTCATGCACCGCCTCTATCACCGTTATATGAAGCGTACATCCAAGTTCTACGCTCACGATCCCGAGAACACTTGTCATATCGGTGACCAGGTGCGGATCATCTCCGTACGGCCACTCTCCCGCCTCAAGCGTTGGCGGGTCGAAGAGGTTCTCAAGCGGGTCGAGGGAGTCCGACGATGATCCAGATGGGCAGCATTCTCGAGGTGGCTGACAACTCCGGGGCTCGCAAGATCGCCTGCATTCAGATGCGCGGTGGCTCGGCCGGCAAATACGGCGGGCTGGGGGATGTCATCACCGCCTCGGTCAAGGAAGCGACCCCCGAAGGGACAGTCAAGAAAGGGCAGGTCGTCAGGGCGGTGATCGTGCGTACGCGACGAGCACACCGTCGAAAAGACGGCAGCCACATTCGATTCGACACCAATTCGGCGGTGCTGGTGAGCGAGACCGGTGAGCCCATCGGCACCCGTGTCTTCGGACCTGTGGCTCGCGAGCTACGGGAGCGGAGGTTCATGAAGATCGTCTCCCTGGCACCGGAGGTGCTGTGATCTCGGCTGGCGAGCCGAGTGAGCAGGAGCGATCGCGATCGGGAGCGGCACGATGCAAAAGGTGAAGATCAAGAAGAACGACGAGGTGATTGTGATCCGGGGCCGGGACCGCGGGTACAAGGGGCGTGTGCTTCGGGTACAGCCGAATGCGGGCACAGCGATCGTGGAACGAGCCAATATGATAAAGCGCCATACGAAGCCCAACCCGAACAAGCAGATTCAGGGTGGGATCGTCGAGCGCGAAGCTCCGATCCGGATCTCCAATCTGAAGCTCATCTGCCCCGAGTGCGGGAAACCGACCCGCGTCGGGCGCCAGCGACTGGATGATGGCAGTGGTGTCCGGGTCTGCAAGGCCTGCGGAGCCACTTTCAACTGAGGCAAGAGGACTTCTGGATCATGGCAAAAGGAACAAGCGACGGCCACGTGCCCCGTCTGAGGGATCAGTACCGGGAGGATGTGGTCGCCAAGCTCCAGCAGGAGTTCGGTATCGACAACGTCATGGCGGTGCCGCGTCTCGAGAAGATTGTGCTGAATATCGGTCTCGGCGAGGCTACCCAGAACATCAAGATCCTGGATGACGCCGTACTCGAACTCGGACAGATTGCCGGCCAGCAGCCGGCCATAACTCGGGCGAAGAAATCCATCGCTGCATTCAAGGTTCGGGAGGGAATGCCGATCGGCTGTCGTGTCACCCTGAGAGGGAATCGGATGTGGCTCTTCCTCGATCGTCTGATCGCCACTGCCCTGCCGCGGGTGCGCGACTTCCGTGGCATCTCCAACAGCGGCTTCGATGGCCGCGGTAACTACACCCTTGGGGTCCGAGACCATCTGATCTTTCCGGATCTGGACTACAACAAGGTCGATCGATCCAAGGGGATGAACGTCACAATCGTCACGAGCGCCGCCAACGACGAGCAGGCCTTTTATCTGCTGCGCGAGCTCGGGATGCCTTTTGCAAGCCGCCGTACTGCGGCGGCTCAAGAGGCCGAGTAGGAGGAAAATTCCGTGGCCACGACTGCAAAGATCGCCAAGACCAGAAAGCGTGCGAAGTTCGCGGTGCGGCATCGCAACCGCTGTCAGCAATGTGGACGCCCACGCGGCCACATGCGCAAGTTTGGATTGTGCCGTATTTGTTTCCGAAATCTCGCCTTGCAGGGATACCTGCCGGGTGTAATCAAGGCAAGCTGGTAGGCACCGGAGAAGAGATCATGACTATGACCGATCCTGTGGCGGATCTCCTGAGTCGAATTCGCACTGCACACCTGGCGAAGCACGATCGTCTCGATCTGCCGGCATCGAAGCTCAAGACAGAGATCTGTGGTTTGTTGAAGGACCAGGGCTATATTGAGAAATTCGAGTTGCTCACCGACGATCCGATAAAAGGGCGGCTCAGGGTATACCTGAGGTACAACTCCGAGGGCGCTCCCATGATCCGACATATGCACCGCGTCAGCAAGCCAGGACGTCGGGTCTATAGGGGTGCAGATGATCTGCAACCGGTGCTCAATGGTCTCGGTGTCGGTATCGTCTCGACCTCCGAGGGCCTGCTGACCGACAAGGAAGCTCGCCAGCGGCGTGTGGGCGGCGAGGTCCTGTTCGAAGTCTGGTAGGAGAGACAATATGTCGCGTGTAGGAAAACAACCGGTGCCGATTCCAGACGGCGTCAAGATCAGCCTGGAGGACGGCAAGTTTGTCGCCGAGGGTCCCAAGGGCCGGGTGACCGAAACTCTGCTCGATGGGCTGCTGGTGGAGATCGGTGACACGGAGATCACCGTGACGCGGAGCGCCGAGACGGGCGATCTACGGGCGAAGCACGGTCTGATGCGGTCGTTGCTCGCCAACGCCGTCACCGGCGTGTCGCAAGGATTCAGCAAGGATCTCGAGATCCATGGCGTAGGCTACCGCGCTCAGCTCAGAGGGCGTGAGATTCGTCTTTCCCTTGGCTTTTCGCATCCGGTGGTGTTCAGCGTGCCTGAGGGTATCGATGTAGAGGTGGACGAGAAGGCGGGCAAGATCAGGGTCAAGGGGGCTAACCGGCAGCAGGTCGGTCAGGTCGCTGCCGATCTCCGGGCATTGAAGAAGCCCGAGCCCTACAAGGGCAAGGGGATTCGCTATAGCGATGAGATCGTGCGTCGCAAGGTCGGTAAGGCCGGCGTCGCCGCCGCCAAGTAGGTCGAGGGGCTAGGAGTCGAATTCATCATGGAAAGAGCGCAGAGAAAGCTCCAACGCCGCCAGCGGGCACACTGCGTGTGCGTGGCACCATTGCCGGCTCGACCGCTCGACCGCGGCTGGCCGTATTCAAGAGTGGTCGGTATATCTACGCCCAGGTCATCGACGACGCCAAGGGTGAGACCCTGGTGCAGGCCAACTCCCGGGAGGGAGAGGCCCAGGCCAAGATCGAAGGGGGAGCCAAGACCAAGGCGGCGGCCCGTGTGGTGGGGGAGATGATCGGTGAACGGGCGCAGAGCAAGGGCATCGACAGTGTCGTCTTCGATCGCGGTGGATATCAATATCACGGACGGGTGAAGGAAGTTGCAGAAGGAGCCCGCTCCAAAGGACTGAAGTTCTAAGAACTCGAAGGAGAGGAGCATTGGCTAGAGATTTTGACAACGAGCCCGAGTTTTTCGAGCAGGTCATCAATATCAACCGGGTGACCAAGGTCGTCAAGGGTGGCAAGAACTTCTCATTCACCGCGCTGGTGGTGATCGGAGATGGCAACGGTCGTGTCGGTTACGGTTCGGGGAAGGCCAAGGAGGTCCCCAGCGCCATTCGCAAGGGCGTGGAGATCGCCAAGAAGAACCTTTGCCGGGTCCCCATGAAAGGCACGACCATTCCCCATGAGGCCCTAGGTCGGTTTGGCGCCAGCAAGGTGCTCCTCAAGCCCGCTTCCGAAGGTACCGGAGTGATTGCGGGTGGAGCCGTCCGTGCGGTGATCGAGAGCGTCGGCTACCAAGACATCCTTACCAAGTCTCTGGGCTCCAAGAATCCCCAGAATGTGGTCAAGGCGACGATGGATGCATTGCTCCAGCTGCGCAACGAAAAGACAGTGATGAAGGAGCGGGGCATCGCGTTGGAGGCCGCAGAGGGCTGAGATTGCAGTTGGCCTAAGGTTGGAGAGAGTCATGGCGAAGGCAAAGACATTGAGAATTCGACAGATCCGCAGCTTGGCTGGGCGACCGCGCAATCAGCGTGAAGTCGTCCGCGGCCTCGGTCTGCGACGAATCCGGCACGAGGTCGAACGGCTCGACTCTCCGGCGGTGCGAGGTATGGTGAACAAGGTGCCCCATCTGGTGGAGATCGTGGAGGAGGCATCATGAAGTTGCACGAGTTGTCTCCAGCCAAAGGGAGCAAACGATCTCGCAAGCGCATCGGTCGAGGCCCAGGTTCCGGTACCGGCAAGACTGCCGGTCGGGGTCACAAGGGTCAAAAATCTCGATCGGGTTACAGCCGGCGGCTCGGCTTCGAAGGCGGTCAGATGCCATTGATCCGGCGGGTGCCCAAACGGGGTTTCACCAATATCTTCCAGACCCGATATCAGGTCGTAAACCTCTCTAGCCTAGCTGAGCTTAGCGGTGAGGTGACACCGGAGGTTCTGGTGGAGAAGGGGCTGGTGCGATCTGGGCACATGGTCAAGGTGCTCGGCGACGGTGAGATCTCCACGGCCCTGACGATAAAGGCGCACAAATTCAGCGCCAGTGCCCAGGCCAAGATCGAAGCGGCCGGCGGCACGTGCGAGGTGTTGACACCGTGATCGAGAGTTTTCGCAATATTCTTGCGATCCCGGATCTGCGCAAGCGGCTGATGTTCACCTTCGGCCTGCTGGCGGTGTATCGGATCGGCTGCAACATACCCACTCCGGGGATCGATCCGCAGGCGCTGGTCGAGTTCATGCGGGCCATGCAGGGCACACTGCTCGGGTTTGTCAACACCTTTACCGGTGGCAGTCTCGAGAGGGTGGCTGTGTTCGCTTTGGGGATCATGCCTTACATCACCGCGTCGATCATTCTGCAGCTGCTGACAGTGGTATGGCCCTTTCTGGAGAAGCTCTCCAAGGAGGGTGAGCTGGGCCGGCGAAAGATCACGCAATACACCCGGTACCTGACCATGGGTATCTCCACGATCCAGGGCATCACGATCTCGATGTGGTTGGAGCGCATGACCACCCCCGGTGGCGGGGCGCTGGTGACCAATCCAGGCTGGGGATTCCGTTTCATCACGGTATTGACGCTGACGACGGGAACTGCCTTTGTCATGTGGCTGGGTGAGCAGATCACCGAACGCGGTGTCGGCAACGGCATCTCCCTGATCATCTTCGCCGGGATCGTGGTCGGTCTACCAGGGGCCATCTTCGCCACGGTGAGCAGCATCCAGAGCGGTACCATGTCGATCCTCAAGTTGATCGTTCTGGTCGTCTTCATGTTCGTAGTGATCGCCTTCATCGTCTTCATGGAACGAGCGCAAAGACGCGTGCCGGTGCAGTACGCCAAACGCGTGGTGGGCCGCCGAATCTACGGCGGGCAGAACACCTATTTGCCATTGCGAGTCAACACCGGCGGTGTGATTCCGGTCATCTTCGCCAGCTCCGTGGTCATGATCCCGACCACCATCGCGGGGATGTTCCAGAACGAGTGGCTGCAGAATCTCGCCGACGCCATCTCCTGGGGGCAGCCGATCTACTATCTGATCTATTCGGCAGCCATCATCTTCTTTTGCTATTTCTATGTATCCATCATCTTCAATCCTGCCGACACGGCAGAGAATCTGCGCAAGTATGGTGGGTTCATTCCGGGCATCCGGTCGGGCAAGCGGACAGCCGAGTACATCGACCGGATCCTGACCCGTCTGACGCTAGTCGGCGCGGTCTATCTCGCTGCAGTCTCCATCTTGCCGGAATTCCTGTTGAGTGGTCTGAAGGTCGAAGGGCTGCCCTTCGTGGGTCCTGCACTCGACGCGGCTATGCCGGCCTGGTTTACCCAGGGCATGGGTATCAATTTCTACTTCGGTGGCACTTCGCTGCTGATCGTCGTCGGTGTGGCCATGGACACAGTCCAGCAGGTGGAGAGTCAGTTGGTGATGCGGAACTACGAGGGCTTCATGAAACGGGGCCGGATCCGAGGACGGCGATAGAGATGAAACTGGTTCTTCTGGGTGCGCCCGGTTCGGGCAAAGGAACGCAAGCGACAATCCTTGCTGAGAATATCGGTGTACCCTCCGTCTCCACCGGCGAGATGCTCCGTCAGGCGGTCGCCGCCGGGACTCCCCTTGGCACCAAGGTCGAGGCCATCATGTCCACGGGTGAGCTGGTGGACGATGTCACCATGGCAGCAGTCGTCCGGGAGCGGCTCGCGCAAGAGGATGTTCTGGGGGGATTCATCCTGGACGGCTATCCACGGACGCAGGGTCAGGCCGGTACGTTGGAGACCATCCTCGACGAGATGGGATGGTCGCTCGATGCAGTCGTACACATCGAGGTACCCGAGGCCGAGCTCATCCAGCGAGCGTTGGCCCGTAAGCGGGCCGATGACCAGGAGGAGGTCATCCGCCAGAGGCTGCAGGTCTACAAGCGGCAAACCCAGCCGCTGATCGAGCATTACAGGGCTGCCGGACTCCTTTTTGTCGTCGATGGGAATCAGACGATCGACGAGGTGGCACAGGGAGTGATCGTGGCGCTCGAGGTGGCAAGCTGATGGTTCTCAAGACCCGAGGTGAGATCGAGCTGATGGATGAGGCCAACCGGATCGTCCACACGGTCCTGGAGGGTATCGCCGATCAGATTCGACCCGGTGCCACCACCCGGGATCTCGATGCCCGGGCAGAGAAGACCATCCGAGAAGCTGGCGCCGTGCCGGCGTTCTTGAACTACCGCGGCTACCCGGCAACGCTCTGCACTTCGATCAACGATGTGATTGTGCACGGAATCCCAGATGACACCCCTTTGCATGAAGGCGACATCATCGGCGTCGACTGTGGAGTCCTGTACAAGGGGTACTACGGCGACGCCGCCCGGACCTTCGCGGTGGCCGAGGTGTCGGAGAAGGCCCGGGAGTTGATGGGCGTGACTCGGAGAGCTCTCGAACTGGCTGTCGAGCAGGTGCAGCCGGGGAACCATCTGTCGGATATCGGTCATGTCGTGCAGAGGCATGTCGAAGATCACGGTTTCGCGGTGGTGCGTGAGTTTGTCGGCCACGGTATCGGAGCGGCCTTGCACGAAGATCCACAGGTACCCAATTTTGGCGATCCCGGTAAGGGACCCCGGTTGGAGGCCGGACTTGTCCTGGCTATCGAGCCGATGGTCAACGCTGGAATGGCTGGGGTCAGGGTGGATGCCGATGGCTGGACGGCCCGTACGACCGACGGCCAGCTATCGGCTCATTTTGAAGTTTCAGTGGCTGTCACCGACGGCGGGCCGCGAGTGCTCGGGGTCGGTGTCGCCGGAGCATGAATCGTCGACCTGAAGACGAGGAGTCATCGTGGCGAAAGAAGAAGCGATTGAGGTAGAGGCGGTAGTTGTAGAACCGTTGCCCAACGCGATGTTTCGCGTCGAGATGGAGAACGGCCATCGTGTATTGGCTCACGTATCGGGCAAGATGCGAAAGCACTTTATCCGCATTCTTCCCGGTGACCGCGTGCGAGTGGAGCTATCGCCCTACGACCTCAGCCGCGGCCGCATTGTCTACAGGTTGAAGGGCTGATCAGCAGGAGAGCGCCATGAAAGTGCGTGCTTCGGTAAAACGAATGTGTCCCAAATGCAAGATCGTCCGCCGCCATGGAGTGGTGCGGGTGGTCTGTGTGAATCCTAAACACAAGCAACGACAAGGGTAGCGAGAATGGCTCGAATTGCAGGCGTAGATCTGCCCCAGAACAAGCAAGTTTGGATCGGTCTGACCTATATCTATGGTATTGGTCGGGCGCGTTCTCGCGACATTCTCGCCAAGGCGGGGGTCGAGGACACGGTGAAAATCAAGGATCTGACCGAAGAGGAGGCCCGGAATATCCGTCAGGTTATCCAGGACGAGGGCCGAGTCGAGGGAGATCTGCGTAAAGAGATCGGACAAAACATCCGGCGCTTGATCGAGATCGGCTCTTACCGGGGTGTACGTCACCGCCGGAACCTCCCGGCTCGCGGGCAACGGACCCATACCAACGCGCGAACTCGCAAGGGCCCGCGCCGCGGCGCAGTAGCTAGCAAGAAGAAAGTCACGAAGTAAGAATGGAAGAGGTGTAGGATGGCAAAACCCCGTGGCAGCAAGGGTGGCAAGAAGAAGGAGAAGCGCGTGGTACCCCACGGGGTGGCGCATATCCAAGCTACGTTCAACAACACCCTGATCACGATTGCCGACTCGGAAGGCAATGTGATCAGTTGGTCGTCCGCAGGCCGCATCGGATTCAAGGGCTCACGCAAGGGAACCCCATTTGCGGCTCAAGTGGCGGCCCAGAACGCGGCTCAGATCGCCAGGGACTCGGGGATGAGAACCGTCGATGTCCAGGTCAAGGGACCCGGCGGTGGACGCGAGTCGGCAGTCCGGGCGCTTTCGGCCTCCGGACTGGCTATCAAATCGATCAGGGATATCACTCCCATTCCCCATAACGGATGCCGGCCGCGAAAAAGGCGCCGCGTGTAGAAGAAGGAGGAGTCAAGAGTGGCACGCTATACAGGACCCGTTTGCCGGCTATGTCGCCGTGAGCGCATGAAGCTGTTCCTCAAGGGGGACCGCTGCTTCAAGGAAAAGTGCGCCATCGAGCGGCGGGCCTATCCGCCGGGTCAGCACGGTCAACGTCGTGGACGCCGTAGCCTGGGGTATGGACCGCAGCTGCGCGAGAAGCAGAAGGTCAAGCGCATCTACGGTGTGTTGGAAAAGCAGTTCCGGAGCTATTTCAAGGATGCCGAGCGGAGTCGCGGAGTCACCGGCGACAATCTGCTGGTCAGTCTCGAGCGGCGTCTGGACAACGTCGTCTACAATCTCGGGTTTGCCTCGTCGCGATCCCAGGCCCGCCAGTTGGTCCGGCATGGGCACGTCCAGGTAGACGGTAATAAAACCACAATCCCCTCCTATCAGGTAAAGACCGGTCAGCAGATAGGCGTCAAGGAGGGGAGTCGCAAGAACGAGTTCATTCGCGCCAGTGTGGAGACCGCCAGAGGTCGTGGCATTCCCAGTTGGCTCGAGTTGGATCCAGATAATTTCGTTGGGAAGGTCATTTCCCTCCCCACTCGCGAAGACATCAAGCTGCCCGTTGAAGAGCAGTTGATTGTCGAGCTGTATAGCCGCTAGTCGGCGAGAAGGAGTCGTCTTATGCTTTGGAAGGGTTTTCAGCGGCCCAAGCGCCTCGAGATCGATGGCGAGACCATGTCGCCGACCTACGCCCGGTTTGTCGCCCAGCCATTCGAGACGGGGTTCGCAACGACGGTGGGCAACGCCCTACGCCGCTGCTTGCTGTCGTCCATCGAAGGTGCTGCGGTCACCGCAGTACAGATCGAGGGTGTGTTGCACGAGTTTTCCTCGATGCCCGGTGTAGTCGAGGACGTGACCGACCTGATTCTGAACCTCAAAGAGATCCCGATTCGGCTGCATGCCGAGGGCCCCAAGTTCCTCAGCTTGGATGCAACGGGTCCCGGGACGGTAACCGCCGGCGATCTGGCCGGCGATCCCCAGGTCGAGATTTGCGATCCGGATGTTCACATAGCCACCCTCAACGAGGAAGGCAAGCTCAAGCTTCAGGCGCAGGTCCATACCAGACGAGGATATGTCGGCGCCGAGAAGAACTTCGACGAGAGTCTGGGTCTCGGTTGGGTGCCGGTGGACTCCATTCATTCCCCTGTCAAGCGGGTCAACTATCGCGTCGAGGCCGCCCGCGTCGGCCGAGCAACCGATTACGAGCGTCTGATCCTCGAGATCTGGACCAACGGCACGGTGACGCCCGGCGAGGCGGTGTCGTTGGCTTCTACCCTCCTCAAAGACCATCTGATGATCTTTATCGATTCAGAGGAGAGTGTCGTCGAGGAGACCACCACGGAGTCTACCGAGGAGGCCACAGGGGTCGACGCCGTGTTGTCGAAGAGTATCGACGAACTCGATCTGTCGGTGCGTTCGGCCAACTGCCTGAAGAATGCAAACATCCACACTCTGCGCGACCTGGTTCGCAAATCAGAGAGGGAGATGTTGGAAACCAAGAACTTCGGTCGGAAGTCCCTGGAGGAGGTGCAGGAGATTCTGGCCGACTTTGGCTTGCGGTTGGGGATGGACGTCCAGGAGGATTCGACCCAGGCCTCGGCCTGACGGCCTCGAGAGGAGTCGTTTGCCATGCGTCATCGAGTCAAAGGCCGCAAGCTGGGCCGTAGCCCGGCCCACCGCAAGGCCCTCTTCCGTAATCAACTTGCCTCCCTGGTGAAAGAGGAACGGATCAAGACCACCCTTCACAAGGCCAAGGAGCTGCGGCCGATCGCGGAGAAGGTCGTCACGCAGGGAAAACGTGACACTCTACACGCGCGTCGTCTGGTCAACCGTTGGTTGCCGGAACGGCAGCTGGTCAAGAAGGTGTTCGAAGATATCGCACCCCGCTTCCAGGAGAGGCCGGGCGGCTACACCAGGATCATCAAGCTCGGTCCTCGGCGAGGTGACGGTGCCGAGATGGCCGTGATCGAGTTTGTCGAGACCGGCGACGGTGAGGTCGAAAGCGACAAGAAGAAAGGCAAGAAGTAGAAGACCAAGTAGAGAACGCCAATCAGCTGTGGTGCTGCTCTTCTTTCTGTTTCTGAGCCCGGGCGATGATCTTCTCTCGGATCTGCTTGGGCACCTCTTCGTAGTGCGACAGCTCCATATGGAAGTTGGATCGTCCTTGTGTCATAGAGCGCAGGGCCGGCGCATAGTCCAGCATTTCAGACATGGGCACGATGGCGTTGACAACCTGGGTGCCGTTCTTGCTGTCCATGCCCTGGGGCTTGCCCCGGCGCTGGGAGAGGTCACTCATGATGTCGCCCATGAATTCCTCTGTGGTGTAGATATCGACCTTCATGACCGGTTCGAGGAGCGTTGCTAGAGCCTTGCCCATGGCATCTTTGAAAGCCAAGGAGCCGGCAATCTTGAACGCCATCTCCGAGGAGTCGACATCGTGATACTGGCCGTCCTGTAGTCGGACCTTGAAACCGACGACGGGATAGCCGGCCAGGTATCCCCGCTTCGAGGCCTCATGGATACCCTTTTCGACGGCCGGTCGATAACCCTGGGGGATGGCGCCACCAAAGATCTCGTCGATGAACTCGAATTTGTCCTCGCCGCTCGGTTCCATGAGAATCCGGCAATCGGCGAACTGACCACGGCCGCCGGTCTGTTTCTTGTGACGTCCGTGACCTTCGGCCTTGCGGCGGATGGTCTCCCGGTATGGGACCTTCGGCGGGTGCAGGATGACCTCCACATGGAAGCGTTTCTTGAGCTTGGCAACAGCGATTTCGACGTGCAGCTGGCCGGTACCCGATAGCAGAAACTCACCAGTCTCCTGATTCCGACTGGCCTGGAGGGTGGGGTCTTCTTCCATCAGCCGAGCTAGCGATTCGCCGATCTTCTCTTCATCGCCCTTGGACTTGGGCTCGATGGCGAAGGAAATGGCCGGCTCCGTAGGCTCCATCCAGGCCAGGCGAACCGGGCGTTCCTTGCTACTCAGGGTGTCGCCGGTCTTGGCAGCCTTCAGCTTGGCAACACCGCCGATGTCACCGGTGATCAGCTGGTTGATGTTGGCCCCACTTTTCCCCTGTAGGGCCATCAGATGACCGACCTTCTCGTCCCGCTCCTGCTGGACGTTCCACACCATCGTGTCGGAATCCAGGATGCCGCTGACCACGCGCAGAAGGCTCACCTTGCCAGTGAAGGGATCGCTGATGGTCTTGAACACCAACGTGCTCATGTCGCTCGCCGGGTCGGTAGCGACCTCGATCGGGTCTCCACCGATGTTCTGGGCCGGGAAGATGCCCCTCTCGGTGGGTGTCGGTAGGAGGTCGACAATCGCGTCGAGCAGGCTGGCGGTGCCGACGCCGTGGGCTCCCGAGCTGATGGTAAGGGGGTAGATCTTGCGGTCGAGGACCGCCTGCCGGAGACCCTTCTTGAGGTCTTCGTCGGGCAGACTGCCCACTTCGAAGAACTCCTCCATCAGGCTGTCATCGGTCTCGGCAACAGCTTCGATCAGGGTATTGCGCCAGGTCTCCACTTCCTCCTGCAGATTCTCTGGGATGGCCATCACTTTGCCTTTGCCGTCGCCATCCTTGCTGTACATGTAGGCCTTCTGGGCAACCAGATCGATGACCCCTTCGAACTCGTGCTCGCTGCCGATGGGGATTTGTAACGGCACGACCTCCCGGCCGAACGCTTTCTTGAGTAGATCGAGGCCGGATTGCAACTGGGCTCTCTCGCGATCCATCTTTGTGAGGTGAATCATCGCCGGCAGTCCGATCTCCTGTGCGAACTCCCAGACCTTCTCAGTGGTGACCTGCACACCGGCGGTGGCGTTGATACATACCACCACAGCGTCGGCGGCTCGCATGGCAGCCCGGGTCTCGTCGAAGAAGATGCCGTAGCCCGGGCAATCGAGCACGTTGACCTTGTGTTGGCGCCAGGGCAGAAAACAGGTTGCCAGGCCGATGGAGATCCCACGATCGATCTCTTCCGGATCGAAGTCGGTCGTGGTATTCCCGTCCTCGACTCGATTCATCCTGTTGACGACGCCGCCGGTGAAAAGCATGGCGCTGGCCAGAGTGGTCTTCCCGGTATCGTTGTGCCCGGCGAGCGCAATGTTGCGGATCATCTCGGAACTGTCCACCTGCATGTTGAACCTCCTCCCAATCGAGCATCAAGCAGGAGCAGAACTATAACACACGTGGGGCCGGGTTCGGGGCCCTTTTGACGTCTTGTAAAGTGCTGAAAAAAAAGGGTTTACTGGCCTGTCTCTGTGTCGCTCAGAGCCTCGGTGGCAGGCTGGATCTGCGGCCTTCCGAAGGCAATCAGCTGGTCCTCGATCTCGCTCCGTGGACCCACTGCGACGACTCCGATCTGCTCCGGGCGGAGGTGCTTTGTCGCCAGCCTCTGGAGGTCGTCGCGCGTCACCGCGGCGACCTCATCATAGAAGTCCGTAAAGTAGGAATCCGATAGGTCGTAGACCGCCAGATCGGCGAGACACGCCGCCAACCCCTCGATTCTCTGCAAAGTGTACGGAAATACTCCCAGCAAGTAGCTCTTGGTATCGGCCAGTTCGTCTTGGGTGACCTGCTCGCCTTGAAGGCGTCGTATCTCGGAGAGGATCTCCTCGATGGCGGTGCCGACGGCAACGGTATCGATGGAGGCGGCGACGACAAAAGGTCCCGGACCCCGGCGCCGCGCGAAGCTGCTGGAAGCACCGTAGGTGATGCCCAGGCGCTCTCTGAGATTCAGATTGATGCGGCTGGTAAACTTGCCCCCCAAGAGGCTGTTGAGCACCAGCAAGCCGGCGCGATCGGGATGGGGCCTGGGGACACCGACATGTCCCAACCAGAGCTCGGTCTGGGGAGCTTGAGGTCGATCGATGAGGGAGATCCGAACCTCATCGAGGGGTGGTGGCTCCAGCGGTACCGGCTCGAGTCGTGGTTCGCCCTGCCAACCGTGAAAGATCGTTTCGACCAGCTCCAATACCGGTTCCGGCTCCAGATCCCCCACCAGGACGAGGGCAGCACCGTCGGGTGTGATCTGACGACGGGCCGTCTCGAGCACCTGTTGCCGATCGATAGAGCGGACGGTGTCCGGAGTGCCAAGAATGGGTGTGCCGTAGATGGTCGTCTCGTACAGAAGCCTTGCCAGGCCGTCCGATGCCAGGGTCGAGGGTTGAGCCTGCCGGCGTTGCAGCTCGGCAAGTTGCTGACTACGTAGGCGCTCGAGCTCGGCCGCCGGAAACGACGCCTGGCTGGCGATCTCGGCCAGCAGCTCCAGTCCCTGGTGCTGGTGGACTGCGAGCACTCCCAGGAAGGCGCTGAGGGCATCCCAGTCGGCCTGGCTCGAGAGATATCCACCGAGGCTCTCGACCTGATGGGCAATCTCGAGGGCCGATCGCCGATCGGTTCCCTCGTCCATGAGAGCGGCGGTCAGGGTAGCCAGACCCGCCAGAGATGATGGGATCTGCTGTCCACCGCCAGGCAGGACCAGGAGCTGATGAACGAGGGGGCCCCTGGGGTACGAAGACAAGATGACCTGTAGGCCGTTACCGAGCCGATGCCTGGCGAAAGTCGGGAATCGAAATTCCCGCGCCGCTCCAACCGCCGGCGGTTGCGATCGATGAGAAATGGGAGCTCCTGATGACCTCATGATCTCTGCTTCGGTACGACAGTCAGTGCCACCCGGTCGTCTTGGTTGAGATGGCGCTGGGCGAAGTTGGCCAAATCCTCTCCATCGATCTGGGAGTAGATCTCTGCCTCGCTGAACACTCGCTTCGGATCGTCGAAATAGGTCGTGAACATCGACAGGAGATCGGCGCGGTCGTCCAGCTTCTGAAATTGATCGCTCAAGGCGGTGATCACCTTGTTCTGGGCCCGATCCAGATCCTGGGCGGTCGGTCCCGAGATGGCGGTCTCGGCGAGGTGATCGTCAATGACCTTCTCGAGCTCCTGAACATCGACACCGGGTTTGGCGGTAGCTACGACCAGGAACGTGGCAGCCAGCTCGGTGGGCAGGACGAAGGCACTGACGTCAGTAGCGATCTGCCGGGTGTAAACCAGATCCCGGTAAAGGGGGCTGGTTTTGCCGGCCGAGAGGGCGGTGGTCAAGAGATCGGCCTTGTACCAATCCTGATCTCCGAACGGTGGCACGACAGTGGCGAGATAGAGCCGACTCAGCTCCACCGCGTCTTCCATCACCTCCCGCTGGGTCGATGGACCTTCCTTGCGTGGCTCGGCGATCGGTGGAATCGGGTCGCCTGTTGAGATGGATCCAAAGAAATGGTCGATTCTCTCCAGTGCCCGCTGCGGTTCGAAGTCACCCGCTAAGGTCAGGACGGCGTTGTTGGGTGGGTAGTAGGTGCTGAAAAAGACTCTGACATCATCCAGGGTCGCTCCAGCAATATCGTCCATATAGCCGATGACTGGCCAATGGTAGGGGTGATGGTCGGAGTAGAGGATCTCGTTCAAGCGTTCCAAGGCGCGACCGTACGGTTGGTTGTCGACTCGCTGTCGCCGCTCGTTCATGACGACACTGCGCTGATTCTCCAGTTTCTCGAGGTCGAGGGCTGGCAGCAGGAAACCCATGCGATCGGATTCGAGCCACAGCGCCAGATCGAGAAAGTGAGCGGGCAGGGTCTCGTAGTAGTTGGTGCGATCGAACCAAGTCGAACCGTTGGCCGTGCCGCCGGCCTGCTGGACGAGGCGGAAGTGGTCATTGACACCCACGTTGGCGCTACCCTGGAAGAGCATGTGCTCAAACAGGTGCGCGAGGCCCGTCGTCGACGGCTGTTCGTTCTTCGATCCGACGTGGTACCAGAGATTGACCGCCACCAACGGCAAGGTCGTATCGGGCTGCAGGACGATCTGAAGACCGTTGTCGAGGGCATGGCGTTCGATATCGAGATGCATGTCGTCTGCGCTGGGCAACAAGTCGGCTAGGCCACCGAGCGCGTTGTCAATACGTATTCCTGAATGCCGCTGCGCAGGAGAAAAGAAGTTTCGACCTCGAAGGCCGGCATCAATCTCTCCAGATCGGGCTCCTTGTATCCGGGAGAGCGGCGCTCCCTCTTGGAGTCGTTCTCACAACGCAGGGTCTCTGGATCGAGCATCAGATAGCGGCCCGGCAGCTCCGGCATAGTCTGCAAGGTCGACAACAGGATCAGAACGAGGCTGTCCCGCCGGCAGAGCTTGGCGAGGTGTCGGCCAAGGGTCGCGATCTGCTCGCGATCGAGATAGTCCAGCAGATCCCAGACGAGTATCAGATCGATGGGTGCCTCCTCCGGACGCGGCAGATCGCGGATGAGGATCCGATCCATTCTCGCCCGATCCAGGGCCGAGCGGCCTGCTTGGCTTCTGATCGTGCTGTAGAGATCGGCAACGAAGAGCTTGGAGATAAAGGCGGAAAGGAACTGTACGTTACGGCCCAGGGCTGGACCGAGATCGAGGACCCGCGAGCCACCCAGGGCTCGAAATCGCCGCAGGGCGTGCTTCAGAGCCAGCGAATGATGGTTCACGCCCTCCTGACCGGATGAGCTCGGCCTCTGGCTGCCTGGCTGAGGCTTGGAGGCGACCACTGTGTCGCTGTCAAGACCGCTGGGTCGACTGCCCTGGCCTTGGCTGGGATGGCTTGTCGGTCCGATCTCCGCCCGTGTCTGAGGGAGGAGTGGATGTGGGTCCGACCGGGCCGGGTCGCGGCGCTGCAGGCTGCGGAATCGGTTGTTTTGCGCGCTCCATATCGATGGAGCCCTTGAAACGTGAACCGTTTTCCAGGCGAACACTCGGGGCGATCAGGTTGCCCTCCACGTCTCCCGACGACTCGAGAACGACCTCCTGCTCACCGAACAGGTCTCCCCGCACCTGTCCCTCGACACGAACGGATCTGGCGTGGATATCGGCTCTTACCCGTCCGGACTTCCCGACAGTGACGCCCTGTCCTTTGACCACGATCTTGCCATCGATCTGCCCCTGAATCAGCAATTCCTCCTCACCGGAGATCTCACCGCTGATTTTCAGGGTAGGACCGATCACTGCGCGGTCCGATCGACGTGGGGCAGGACGAGGAGCTGGTGGTTCGGGTTTGCGTACAGGCTCGGGAGTCGGCGTCTCGGATTCCTTTTTCTTCCACACGATGCTTGTTCTCCGGAGGTTGGTGGCTCGATCGCGACGGATTTCCCACGGTAGTGGACCGCAGGCCCCTAAGTCAAGAATGGAGAGCCGCGATGGGGCGCTGGGCGGTCGGATCTCGCAATTGACTTACGCTCTGTTTCCGCCTTACAATATCGATATGGGCAGCTACCTGACCAAGCGCCAGAAAGAGATCCTCGATTTCATTCGTGGATTTACCGAATCGAAGGGCTTCTCTCCCACTCACAAGGAAATCTGTGAGGAGTTCGGCTATTCCTCCTACGGGACAGTGCACAAGCACCTGAAGCTGCTCGAGCAGAAGGGGTTTCTGCGTCGTCATTGGAACCAGAAGCGTGGTGTGGAGCTGGCACGCGAGAAGGACGCTGCCGAGGCGCCGAGGGAGGATGAGCTCCCGTTTTTCGGTGTGATCGCCGCCGGCCGACCCGTCGAAGCCGTGGCGGGTAACGAGGTCGTCGCCGTTCCCGATCATTTGCTTGGCGACCGCAGCAGCGACCACTTTGTTCTCAAGGTGGTTGGCGACTCGATGATCGAGGAGGGGATCCACGATGGCGACCTGGTGGTTGTCTCCCGCCGCGACATGGCCAGACGCGGTGAGATGGTCGTTGCTCTGGTGGGAGACGAGGCCACTCTCAAGCGCTTCTACCCGGAGGGACCCGAGATCAGGCTGCAGCCTGCTAATGTACGCATGAAACCTCTGCGGGTGCCCGCCAACGATGTCAAAGTGCAGGGTATCGTCGTTGGTCTGATGCGCAAGTTCTAGTGTGGTTCAGGCCCAAAGCCGTAAGCGACCGGAAGCAGAGCAGATCTTTGTGACATCTGCCCTAGAGTCCGCTCGACCAAAATCTATACAATCTCTCTAGGCTGATGAATCTCGAAGAACTACTCAGGTTCGTGACCGAGAAGGGTGCCTCGGATCTGCACCTCAAGCCTACCCGTCCACCCATGCTGCGCATCAATGGGCGCCTGATGCCGATCGAAGCCGAGCCCCTGAAGCCCGAGAAGATCCGGGAGATGATCCTGCCGATTCTGACGCCGCAGCAGAAGGCAAGGCTCGAAGAGTCTCTGGCGGTAGATCTGGGCTACGGTGTCCGGGGTCTCGCTCGCTTCCGCGGCAACATCTATATGCAGAGAGGCACCCTGGCGGCGGCTTTTCGGCGGATTCCCTACGAGATCCTCGGCATCGAAGACCTCGACCTACCCCAGGTCTTGGACGAGTTGTGCGATCTGCCCATGGGCCTCATCCTGGTGACCGGTCCCACAGGCAGTGGCAAATCGACCTCCCTGGCGGCCATGATCAAGTTGATCACTTCCCTGCGGCCGGTTCACATCCTGAGTATCGAAGACCCCATCGAATTTCTCTTCAGCGACGACGTGGCTTCCATAGCCCAGCGTGAGGTGGGCACCGACACTGTGAGTTTCTCGGAGGCGCTGAGAAACGCCATGCGCCAGGATCCCGATGTGATCATGGTGGGTGAAATGCGTGACTCGGAGACCATCGCCACGGTGCTGACGGCAGCGGAAACAGGTCATCTGGTCTTCTCGACCCTACATACCAACAGTGCCACCCAGACGGTGGATCGGATTCTCGACACCTTTTCGGGCGAACAGCAGAAGCAGGTGAGGGTGCAGCTTGTGCAGGTGCTCAAGGGTGTCATCTCCATGCAGCTCTTGGAGAGGCAGGATGGCACGGGTCGCGTAGCGGCATTGGAGATCATGCGCGCGACGCCCCGAATCTGCGAGCTGGTCGAGCGGGGTGAGACCGGTAAGCTGCTCGAGGAAGTCGAGTCGTCCGTCTCTTTCTTCCGGATGCAGTCCATGAACCAGTCCTTGCTGGCGCTGTTGGTGCACGGGACCATCTCCTATTCAGAGGCCATGCGGGCCTCAGCCGATCCCGAGGACCTCTCATTGAAGCTGCGGAAGATGTTCCCAGCCATTGAAGAAAGAGGAGGCGACATGAGCCCTTCCACCGCAGACTTCTCCCAGATCATGGAGCTGCAGCAGTACCGCAAGCTCTACGAAGAGCAGGAAGAGAAATTCAAGATCCGTATGTCGGAGAGGGAAGAGGAGGTCGGGCGGCTCGATCACACGATCGCCGATCGCGACAACCAAGTCCAGCAGCTGCGCTCCCAAATCGAGGAGATGGAGCGCCAAGCCGATAAGCTTCGCAACGAGTATGCACGTCTGCGCAAAGAGGCGCAGGAAAAGATCGACAAGCTGTCCGAACGCATCAAGGAGCTCAACCAGAAGATCATGGGCGGCAAGTAGAGCCGCTCATCCTCCCGTGGCTCGATCGGCCATGTCGGCTTCAGCCAAAGTATTCTTGGCGATTGCCAGCGCCTCCTGACGGGTGCCGAGGCTGCCCTCGATCTGCCGTCGGTAGAGCACTGCCAGCAGATTCCCGAGCCGCGGGCCAGGTTCGATCCCCAGGCTCCTCTGGAGATCGGTCGCAGAGACCAATCGGGGCGGATCGAAGATCTTGGCGGCCTCGTTGGTGGCCAGCCCGACAATGGCGTCGGCAGTTGCTGCAGCCGTCTCAGGGGTAGTGCTCGGATCCGCGAGGGCGTAGCCCAGACTGACGGCACTGGGCCATTGGTCGGCCGTCGTGTGCAAGAACCAGCGCTGCGCAGGCATCTCGGTGGGCAGACTCCCGGCGCCTAGGAGTCGGGAGGTGCGAGTAGCGGTGGTCTTGGTTACGAAGCCCCGCTGTCGAAGGGCATCAGCAGTCGTGGTGCTGGACGGGCCTCCAACTCTCTCCTGGATCTCCAGCAAGAGGGCCAGACGGGCACTGACGAGATCCCCTGTGGCCGGCAACCCGGCGGCTGTGTCCTCGAAGCGCTGCCAGACAGGTACGAGACTTTCTAATAGTTGTTGCCGGACGTCCTCTGAGACAGGTTGGTCCAGAACCAGATCGGGCACGGCACCCAATCGGATCCATAACCTGGCGGCCAGCCCCGCACGGGGTTGAGCCAGAGTCAGCTCGATCTCGGTACGGATCCTCTCCCTGGCCACTGAAACCAGATCTGGGATCGAGTTTCCAGCCCGAATCAGGGTCGCAGGCTCGATGTCGAATCCAGCCAGTTGGGCTCGAAATCGACAGATCCGCAGGACTCGTAAGGGGTCGTCGGCAAAGGATCGGGCTGTGGTCATCCGTAGGCGGCGCTGTGCCAGATCTTGGAGACCTGCAAAGGGGTCGGAAATCGCGCCGGTATGGAGATCGAGAGCAAAGGAGTGAATGGTAAAGTCACGGCGTTCGAGATCGGACTCGAGGCTGCTGTCACCGCGGTCCCAGATGTCGATATGGGTTCTTCCCAAGGGAACACGGAACGCGGCAAAACGGTCTCCGCCCAGCTCCACATTTCGGGACCCCATCTTCCGGGCCAGAACTTTTGCCAACTCCCGGCCCTGGCCCGACACGACGACATCGAAGTCGCCGATCGGGACGCCGAGGACAGCATCACGCAAGGCGCCACCCACCAGATGACAGGATCGTGGTGTCGTCGACTCACGCAGTGTCCGACAGACGGACCCATGCAGCAGCAGGGCAAATGACCTTGCGGGATCGGAACGAGGATTGTCGCTGGTGCCGACCATTGGCAGACCAAGTCTAGCCAGAGATTAGGGCCCTGTTGCGCGGTCGGGTTGGGAACACTAAAATTTCACTTTAACAAATGGCGCTAACTGCCCTCGGAATAAGAGAAATTACAAATTGTCTGAGACGGACCCAGATCTGGAAGGCGAAGCGCAGGTGACCAGTGGATCCCGACGTGTCGTGACCTGGGCAGCGCCCTTGCTGACGGTGCTCATGCTCTGGACTGCGTTGGCCTCGCGGTCGGAGTCGGGGGTCGACTCCGCGAGACCGCCCGTTCGGGTGCAGGTGGCCGACGGGATGGTTGCGGTCCTCGATGGCGAGCAGGACCTCTATTTGGAAGCCCAACCACGCCGGGGTGAGGGGCTTCTGGGCTTCACCCGCCGTCTCTGTGGGACCGCCGACGTGGCCGATATCATTGTCGAGATCAATGGCATCAGGAATAGGTTGTTGGCAGGTGTCCGCTATCGGATTCCCTTCGACCTGTTGACCGCCGACCTCCAACTGACCGTCGTCAAGACTCTGTTCGAGGGCGACCGTGCCGAAGCCGCCGGGTGGCGGCACGAGGTGCTCACTTCTGGCCCGCAAGGTTCAGAGGGTCTTTGGTATATCTCCCGGTGGTTCACCGGTCGCGGGGAGAACTATCGGGCGATTCGACAGAGCAACGGCTTGGTGGAGGAGGATCTGTCGCCAGGCCAGGTAATCCTGATCCCCGCCCATCTTCTGCGGCCGGCTTTTCGATCAGCCCTGCCGGCATCCTCTCCCTACCATCTCGAGTACGGCAGTGATTCCAAGGGCGAATTTGCGATCTACCATCTGAAGCCCGGCGAGGCCCTCTACACCGCGGTAGTCATGCGATTTACCGGCCAGGTCTTCGCAGACGATGTGAACAATATGGCGCGGGAGGTGGCTGCGCGAAGCGGTATCAAGGACGTCCGGGACATTCCCGTCGGCTTCCAGGTCAACATTCCTTTCGAGCAGTTGCTGCCCGAGTACTTGCCGTCCGGACATGAGCGCCGCAGGGCATACGAGCAGCGGTTGTCGGCCAGCGCCCGTTTCCGCAATCAAGTCCGTGCATCGAGCCTGCAGGGCGTTACCGTGGTGCTGGATGCCGGTCATGGTGGGAATGATGTGGGAGCGTCGAAGTCGGGGATCTGGGAAAGTGTCTATGTCTACGACATCATGGCCAGGGCCAAGCAGATCTTGGAGGCGGCCACGGGTGCAGTGACCATCGCTACCACCCAGGACGGGGGCAGCTTCCATATCCCGGAGAAGGACCGACTGCAGAACTCCAAGGATCACCGGGTTCTGACGACGCCCAACTACACCATTCAGGATGCCCGAGTGGGGGTCCATCTGCGGTGGTATCTCGCCAACAGCATCTACCGGCAGGCTCTCTCCCGGGGGACCGATCCGGCGAAGGTGGTCTTTGTTTCCATTCATGCCGATTCCCTGCATCCTTCTCTGCGTGGGGCCATGGTCTATATACCCGCAGCCGAGTACCGAACCGGCTCATTCGGCAAATCTGGCCCCGTCTACACTTCCCGCCGAGAAGTGCGTGAACGACCTCAAGTCAGCTACTCCAGTCGCGAGAGAGTTCAGAGTGAAGGTCTGTCTCGAGATCTGGCGGGACACCTCCTCGATGCCTTTCATGCGTCCGATCTGGCTGTCCACCCTGACAAGCCGATCCGCGAGAAAATCATCCGGGGACGGCGCAAGTACGTTCCGGCCGTGATCCGATTCAATGCAATTCCCTCCAAGGTCCTGATCGAGGTCTGTAACCTGGCCAACAGCAGTGACCGCAAGCTTCTGCAGACGCAAGACTTCCGGCAGCAGGTGGCCGAAGCCGTCGTGCGTGGCATCCTCGGCTACTATGGCCAGGCGGAAGGTGCTTCCGAGTTGCTGGTCGCCGTGGCTGGTAGCTAGACCGACCCCGGTCAGGGGAACTTTCTCGGCTGCTCAGGGGTCCTACTCATTAGAGAGGCCCAGTGCCGAGCCGGCGCTGGGGGCGCAAGATGGAAGCCGCCACCGCAAGAGCCACCCCTATGGCCGATGCCGACCTGAATCTCGTCCAGCGTCACCGGTATGGCGACGAGACGGCTTTCGAGGAGATCTATGACCGGTATGGGAATATGGTCTTCAACCTGGCTTTGCGCCTGAGTGGTGAACCGGAGGAAGCCGCCGATCTCAGTCAAGAGACCTTCCTCAAGATCCATCGACATCTGAACGGCTTTCGCGGTCGCTCTAGCCTGCGGACTTGGGTGTACCGGGTGGCAATCAACTGTTGCCGAAGCCGCTATCGCCGCCGGCGGGCGTGGCGGAATCGACAGCTGATCGATCCGGAGGAGAGCCTGGAGCGGCTGCCGGACCCTCGACGCGGTCCCGAAGAGCAAGCCATCGCTCGCAGCACCCGAGCTCAGGTCGAGGAGGCTCTCGGCAGACTGCCAGACATCTACCGTGAAGCAGTCCTGCTGCGAGATATCGAAGGCCTGACCTATGACGAGATCGCCCAGGTACTGGGGAGACGGATAGGGACGGTTCGGTCCCGAATTGCCCGCGGGCGTGAGCACTTGCGTGGCCTTCTGGAGGATTCGGAATGACCGACCATCTGAGCGTGGAGACACTCTCGACCTATCTCGATCGCGAGCTGGTCGGCTCGGAGTACCGGCAGGTAGAGGCCCATCTGGAGAGCTGTCTTCAGTGTCGGGAGCACCTACAAAGCATGCAGAAAGTGGTTGGCCGGCTCCAGGCCATGGACCGTTTGACGCCGCCGCCCCATCTCGGATTCCTGATCCGGCGTCTCGCCTCCACGGCGGCCAGCCGTCCGACCCTCGTGGAGAGGATGGAGACCGAAGCCAGCCGGTTCACGGTGCAAGCAGCCGTAGCACCTTTCTTCGCGGTTGTCCTGGCCCTAGTCGTCATCATCTACATGCTGTCGTGGGGGCTGCACCATCAGGACACCGGGCGGATTCCAGTCCATCTCGAACCGGAACCGGTCACCCTCGACAGCCCAAGGAGCAGCGAGGTTCCGCCCGACGACAAAGCCGACACCGAGATGTCGCGCAGTGTCGCAGATCGTCTATTCGACCGGTCTCAGGGGGTATGGATCGAACGGGGATTGACCGATGGGCTGCAGGTGGAATCGATGTCAGTCGACGATCCAGCTTTCGAGCTCTGGTGCGCGGCCCATCCCGAGTTGCAGGAACTCTCGTCGTTGACCGGCAACGTGCGTTTCGAAATCGATGGCAGAGTTGTGGAGATCGACTTTTCAGGTCGTTGATCACCACTCATTGCCAGGGGACGATCGCTTCCAAAGTCCACGACTCGTCATCGACCGCGACTGAATCTCCAGGGCGTTTGCCCAATAGCGCTTGCCCGAGATCGGAATCGTAGGAGACGATCTGACGGTCCGGATCGCTCTCCCAGGGACCGAGAATGGTCACCGAGCGGGTCGCTCCGTCAGCGTTGCAGAGATCGATTCGGCAGCCCATCCGCGCTTCTGAAGGATTGATACGGTCGGCGTCGAGGATCCGCACGCGAGAGAGATCATTATTGAGGGCAGCCAATCTGGCGTTGAGGTATTCGTGACGCTGGCGGGCTGCCTTGTATTCGAAGTTCTCTCGCAGGTCTCCCAACTCTCGAGCCTCCTCGATCGCCTTCCGATTGGCCGGGATCTCCTCCTGCTGCAGTTTCCTGAGCTCCCGACGGCGCTTCTCGATGGATGCCCCGGTAGCATAGAGAGGAGTAGCCCGGTTCTTGTCGAGGGAGGGAAAGCGGACATGCAGGTACCTGACCAGGGAATCCCGGAGGTGCTCGTCGAGCGACGAGCGCTGAATGGCCGGTGCGGCCTGCGCGGCCTGCTCCTCTGTCAGCCGGGTAAATAGGTGTGTAGCACCGCCACCGGTCTCGAAAGTTTTCTGCAGTCGACCTTTGAAGCTGGAGAACTCGGCCTGATGAAGAGCATCGAGGATCTGGCGGATAATGCGCAACGGATTGCGGCCGGTCAATGGAACGACCGATTCGCCAGTCTCTACGAGCCAGACAAAGGCCGCAGGTCGACGTCTCGGGTGGCCGAGAATGTCATCGATGGCCAGGGCGAGCTCCTCCGGGCTCTGGGCGCCGAGCTGGTTTGCGAGGGCTGTCAGGATCCGGGAGTCCTCCTCGCGAGTCAGGGCCACCCGATAGAGGATTGGCCAGTCGGAGCGCACCTCCCGACAGACCTTGTAGAACCGTTCCCGGAGGGATCTTTCGACCAGGTTGGCGGCCAGGGCGATTGGCTCTTGGGCTTCCTCGGCGATCGTCGCCGGGGACCATGGCAACTCATTGGCAGCGCCGAGCTTGTCCAGGGTGTACCAGATCTTCAGCGCTTCTTCCGGTCGATCCGCCAATCGCTCCTGGGCGATCTGCCGCAGCTCCGCGGTCATCTCGTTCCTGAGCTCGGTGTGCCGATCGGCGTTCTTGCGCAGGATTTCCAGCTTCTGGTCGGTATCGCTGTTGGCGAATTGTTGGCGAATATCTTCCAGGGCATGGCCTTCGCTAGCCGCCCAGCGGTATGTCTGCCGGCCCTTGGTGCTGGTGGCCAAGACCTGGGGGTGCTTTCTGGCTCCTGCCCACCAGCCTGTCCACTCACCGTCCTCGACCACCCCGGTCAGCGCTTTGCGGATGTCCGCCGCCACCAGGGGCTCCTCATGACTCTGCAAGACTATGAGCAAGAGCTCCCCGGGGTCGTCCTGCTTGAGTTTCAGGAGTGTCTCCAGGGCCTCGAGTTTGCGGCGTTCGATGTGGCTTTCGTCGAGGGGGCGGAGCAACTTGTTGGCAGCGGCAAACCCCACCCGAAGACTCTTTTGCCCACTGAGCTCGAGCTTGAAGCTCTCGAGCTCGAGATTGACCTCCACGACCCGCCCCGGACCCTTGTCCTTCATCCACACGTACGCGCCGCTCTCGAACTGCATCAGGGCCCGCAGACGTCTCGCTTTGGACCAGGTCTTGCGGGTATCTTCGATGGCCCGCCGCAACCCGACCCTGTCGATGAACCCCTCTAGGCTCGGACAGTCGGCATAGAGACTCTGCAGAGCCGACATGGCCGCTCGATGAACTTCAGCGGGCTCGAGATAGAGCAGCCCGGCGCGCTCGAGAAGCTCGAGTAGATCCTGCCAGCGACCGCCCTCCTGCAGCTGCTCGTTGACGAGCTCGAGCAAAAAGACTGCCCGCTCTTTCTCCTTGGCATCCACCAGCGACCGGGCCGCGCCGACGAAAAAGTCCAGATCTGCCGGATCCTCGGCCAGTGTGGCGAGCCAGAGATCCTCCAGCTCGTCGAGGCGATCGGCATTGACCAGCTGACTGACCTGCTCGATTCGTGACATGGCGAAAGGCGATTGTACTGCAGGCGGGTGAGAGTATGGAGGTCAACACCGTCCGAGTAGCGGTAGAGTAGCCGTCGCATGACAGACATGGAGTCCGAGGAGCTGCAGCGGCGACTTCGGGAGGCTGGTCCCGAGGCTCTGACCGACTTGGTGAGGCGACATCTCACCGACCTGAATCCTCCTGCCCTACGGCAACTCTTCCGCAACCCCCACCTGAATCGTCAGACCATCGAGCTGTTGCTGGCGGAACGACGTTTGTTGACCTTCCAGGAGGTCAAGAAAGAGCTCGCGAGGCATCCCCAGACACCGGAAGTGCGGGCTCTGCGATTCGCCTCGGGACTCTTTTGGCGCGATCTCCTGGAGCTTGCTGGCGACACCCGGGTGCGCCCCAGGATCCGACGGGCGGCCGAACGGCACCTGGTGAACAGGGTCCCCGGGCTGGGTGCTGGCGAGAAGGTCGCCATCGCCCGGCGGGCAGGTCCCCTGCTGGTGGCCCAGCTCCGCCACGATCCCGAGCCCAGGATCGTGGACGCGCTACTCGAGAATCCTCGGTTGACCGAGGGAGCTCTGATGCCATTGTTGAGCAGTGACACCGCCAGACCGGAGATTCTCTCGTTGGTGGCCAGACACCCCAAGTGGGGGATTCGCTATCCCATCCGTTTGGCGCTTGCACGTCAACGGCGGACACCGGTCCAGACGGCGCTGGGTATATTGCCCCATCTGAAGAAGCAGGATCTGAAAGGAATCGAGAGCAATCGCCGGCTGAACATGGCGGTGCGTCGCCGAGCTGCAGTTCTTCTGGGCAAGGCGCCCCGCTAGGATTCGAGGGCGCGATCGCACCGGACTGATTTGACGGTCCGATGGGGCCCTAATAGAGTAGCCAATCATCAAAGCTCAGGCTCGGAGCGTTCGATGCTGATTCGATCTCCTGCTGGGTGCCTTCCCTCATGACCAACACTGAACACCAGCACAACCGCCAACGAATGTGGCTGCCGGGATCGGATGCCGAGACCGTCTCCTTTGGGACCTGGCTTCGACGTCAGCGAGAACTGCGGGAGATCAGTCTGCGCGAGATTGCAGACGTCACCAAGATCAGTATCCGATATCTGGAGGCGTTGGAGCAGGATCGCTTCGATATTCTGCCGGCGCCGGTTTTCGCCAAGGGCTTTCTGCGCGAATACGCCGGTTACGTCGGTGTGGATCCCGATGAGGTCGTCAACTCCTACCTGACGGCTCAGGAGGGGGCGGACCCCGTCGAAGTGCCCGAGATCCGGGGCAGCCAGAGGCGCAGTGGACGGCTCGAGAAGACCTCGGGTCTGTTGCTGACCTTTGCCGTGGTAGTCCTGCTCGGGGTAGTAGCCGGACTGGCCTATTACATGGAGCACTCCCAGACCGATGTGGTTCCTGAGCCGCCCCCGATTGCCGCACCTCCGATCCAGGTCGCACAACCGGTAGTCGAGCAGGAGACCGTTCCGAGCCCGGTAGCACCCTTGCTGGTCACTATCGACTTCACCGGTGAGTGCTGGGTTGAAGCCGTCATCGACGACGACCGGCAGATTAGCGAGCTTCACGTGCCCGGCGAATCCCTTCGACTGGAGGCCCAGCAGAGGGTCGTACTCACCCTCGGGGATCCCGAAGCGGTGATTGTGGAGGTCAACGGAGAGTTGTTTCCCATCTCGGCTCCGGGAGGTTCGGTGGCCCGGGACATCGAGATCGACCTGGCAGATCTCGGGTTGCAAGGTCAGCCGGTACAGTGAGCGCAGATTCCACCAAAGGCCAGACCGTCGTCGACCAGATTCTCTCTGGGGACAATCGAGAAGTGCAGATGCTGGTGGCTCAGGGACTGTTCCCTCTGCCGCCACAAGAGCTGGTGCGAATTCAGTTGGCTCTGGTCGCTGGAGAAGACGAAGAGCTGGCCGCGGCCGCTCGAGCGTCTCTGGAGTCGCTCGAACCCAAGATCGCCGCCGATGTGGTAGCCGAGAGCTCTGAACCCGACCTGATGGATTACTTTGGTGCCACCTCGGAGCATCCAGTAGTCGTGGAGGCGATTCTGCGCAATCGCAAGGTCACGCCAGAGGTTCTCGCCAACATCGCGGTGAAATTGTCGCCCGAGTTGCAGGAGATCCTGCTCCTGCGGCAGGACGTCATCGTCGGGGCGCCCGTAATCCTCGATTGTCTGGAGGAGAACCCCGAGATCAGTGCCTTTGCCCAGCGCCGGATCCACGAGTTCCGTGAGCATCTGGTCCGGATCGAGCCCGAAGCGCGTGACGTGCCGATCCCGAGCGAGGAGCCGGGCGCCGAGCTGGCAGAGGAGGCCACCGAAGAAGAGGTCGAAGTGGCCATCGCGGAAGCCATGGAGCTGCCTGCCGCTGGCGAGAAAGACGAGGTGACAGGGCTCAGCGAGGTCCAGATTCGCGCTCTACCCGTGTCTGTGCGGATGAAGTTGGCCCATGGTGCGCCCCGCAGCCTGCGGAGCATTCTGATCAAGGACAAGAGCACCATCGTGGCGGTGGCGGTGCTGCATGGAAACGTGCTGAGCGAGTCCGAAATCGAGTTGATCTGTTCGAACCGTTCGGTGGCGGAGGAGATTTTGACAATCATCGCCAAGAATCGCCAGTGGAGTCGCAAGTACAACATCGTCCACGCATTGATCAAGAATCCCCGCACATCGGTGGGACTGGCGGTTCGCATGGTGCCCAGATTGTCCATCCGAGACCTGAGGAATCTGTCTCGTGATCGCAACGTATCCGAGGCAGTCAGGAACACTGCCTCTCGGTTGTATAGAATCAAGGCAGTCTAGGGGAACAGGCAGCATGAATACGACCGAGAGCTATTACATTACGCTGGGCATACCCAAGAATGCGACGTCGAAGCAGATCCGGGAGCGCTTTCTTCAATTGGCCCGCGACCGTCACCCGGATCGTGTTTTCGACCAGGGCAAGTCTGCGGCCGAGATCGAGTTCCAGAAGATCACTCAGGCCTATAACGTGCTCCACAACGATGACCGCCGCCGGCGATACGATCAAGAGCTCGAATTGCGAGCCAAGGCCCCATCGCAGGACGTGACCGCCCATGCCGCCCGTGTCTATATGCGCCGCGGTATCGAGGCTTTCAACAAGAAACGCTATCAGGAGGCTGTTACGAATCTGGAGCAGGCTACCCAGGAGGATGGCACAGACCCGGAAGCCTGGTACTACCTCGCCCAGGTCTACAGTCAGCGCAAGAGTTGGCTTTCCCGAGGCCTGGCAGCAGCTTCCAAGGCCTGTGAGTTGGAGCCGAGCAACCCCGCTTACCTGAAGCTGGCGGCGAAGATGGCCGCCGAGGGCGGCTTGACCAGCCGGGCGCTCAAGTATTATCGGGATGCCCTGACCTTTGGCGGCGAGGATCCCGAGGTGCGCGCGGCACTCAAGCAACTGAAGAAGGGCGGGCGCTAGACTCGGTTTCCGATCTCTGGTTAACACAAAGACTATGAAGATCCATGCCTGCGGATTGACGGACGTCGGTCGGTCCCGATCTCATAACGAGGACTCGATGCGGATCGATATCGCGCACGGTCTGTTCCTGATCGCCGACGGCATGGGCGGCCACGGTCACGGTGATGTCGCCTCGAGAGTCGCCGTCGATGCGATTCGAGATCACATGGACGGCGCCTTTCGCCGTTGGGACGACGGCGAGGGGTTGGACGAGTCGGGTGAACGCCAGAATGGAGTGGAGTTGAGGTACTCGATTCACGCCGCCCACCGATCAGTGGTTGGTGCGGTAGCCGAGAACCAGGCATTGGCTGGGATGGGCACGACCGTCGTCGGTCTGATTGTCGGCAACGATGCTGTCGCCGTCGCCCACGTTGGTGACAGTCGAGCCTATCGGTTGCGGGATGGCGAACTGGAGCTGGTGACCGAGGATCACACCTGGGTCAACGAACAGGTCCAGGCGGGATATCTCTCAGCCGAGCAGGCTCGCAGCCACCCCCTCAAGAGCGTCGTCACGCGGGCTGTCGGTGGGGATCACCAGGTCGAGGTCGATTTGCGGGAGATTCCAGCCGCCGAGGGCGATGTTTTCCTGCTCTGTTCCGACGGTCTGACGACCATGCTGACAGATGAAGAGATACACGGTCTGCTGATCGATGAGGGCAGCCTGGATGACCGCTGTCAGCAGCTGGTGGACGTCGCCAACGACAAAGGCGGCGTCGACAACATCACTACAATCCTTCTGGAACTTGGGCAGGACAGCGCCAGCTGATCCGCACTTACCCGAAGACTCTATTCGTCTCCATAGCCGTAACCTTTGCGTGCCCGGATCTTGAAACCGGGCTGCTCGAGCCGCACTTCAACTTCGCGAAACCCCTTCTCGCCGGCTGGGTATTCTGCCTCGTAGGCCAGTAGGTAGTAGCCGTTGTTGTCTTCGCTGATCCTCTGCAGCGGCTCCTTGAAGTTGATGAAGTTGCCGAAGTACTGGCCTCCCGTTTCGACAGCAATCAAGCTGAGAGAGTTGGCCAGCTCCGATTGGACGTCGGTCTCCATGGCTATGTTTCTGACCCAGGATATTGAGTAGACCGCCACGTTGTTGTCGTTCATCGATTCCATCATCGGTGGCCAGTAGCGAGCATCCGGTGCGTAATTACCTCCGGGCCGCAGCTCACCAAAGCCGACGCTGAAGAGCAGCATGTTCTTGCGACCGACGATATAGCCCGCGGCGTCGGCCACGGTGGACAGGGCGCTATAGATCCGACGGGTCTGCTTCCGCAGGTCCTTGCCCTGGGGCAGGTTCTGACGCAGGCTGGCTCCTTCGACCTCGCCGATTCGCGAGGGCCAGTTGTTGTCGGGACGTCCGGACTTCGCAACGCTGTCCAGAGCCTTCAGAAGGCTCTCTTTGTTGTTGGTGAAGTCCTGATGGACCCGCAGACTCGCGTCGTAGCTCAGAACGGCGATCCAGTCATTGGCCAGACTCTCGTAGCGGACCCATTCCTTGGACCAACGAACCGCATCCAGGATGTTATTGGTCAGATCTGGTTCCTCGAAACGTTGATCGTGGAAGAAGAAGATGAAGTAGCGGTCGGAAACCACTTCGTCGGTCGCAATACCGATCCGCTCGGCCACGGCACCCGAGTCTACGAAACGGCGGTTGCTGTAGAACGTGGCTGCCTTCGCATGCACCTCCCGATCACCGTCTTTGATGATGAAGTCCTCCGGTTTGAGACCGATGATGATGTTGCCGGAGCCGTCGGTAACGACCACATCCAGGAGCACCTCTGTCACCTCGAGACGCTCGCGGATGACGGTCTCCGGCTCATCCTGGCCTTGTGCGGTCACAGATGCGGTACAGATCCATACCGCGAGAATCGTTACCGTAGCTTGCTTGAATCGCATGAAAAGGACTCCTTCGATCTCCGAGCCGGACGCAGCGGCCGGCTCACCATTTGTCACCCTTGGACTCACCCTGGGTTAGCAGTAGCAAAATCGATGCCGTTCAATCTCAGCCGAAATAGCGGTAAAAGCCTCCGTTGGCTGCGGCCCGCTCTAGCGCTCGCGAGGGTCGATAGCGCTCGCCCACTCCACTGGCGAATACCGAGAGCGCCGATATCGTCTCGGCGAGGCCCTGTCGATCTGCCCACCGGCAGAGGCCGCCCCGAAAGGGCGGGAAGCCCGTGCCCATGATCATGGCCAGGTCGAGATCGCCGGCCGAGCCGACGATACCCTCATCCAGACAACGGGCGGCTTCGTCGACCATCGGTAGTACGAGACGCTCTACCAGTCGCGCCGCGGGCCCGGCCTGAACCGGTTGCGCCAGACCCAGCAGCCGGTAGATCTCTGGATCGGGAACTTGTCGATGACCGTTCGCGTACCGGTAGATTCCCTGACCCGTCTTGACGCCGAGACGCCCTGATTCGCCGATGCGATCGACCCATTCAGGCAATGGCAGGCGGTCGCCAAAGGCCTCGGCCAGGATGCGGGCCACTTTGATCCCGACATCGATGCCGACCTCGTCGATGAGGGCCAGGGGCCCCATGGGCATTCCCCAAGCCTCGATTGCCATGTCGATTTCTTTGACGCTGAACCCCTCGTCCATGAGCCAGAGAGACTCGACCATGTAGAAGCCGAGGAGGCGGTTGACTAGAAACCCTGGGCCGTTGGCCACCACTACTGGTGTCTTGCCGAGACGCCGGGCAAATGAGATGACCGTGCTGAGGGTCTCGTCGTTGGTCGCCGCGCCTCGAACAATCTCGACAAGTGGCATCCGGTGGACGGGATTGAAGAAATGCATGCCCACCACCCGCTCAGGACCCGGGGTATCCATGCCGATGAGGTCGATCGACAGAGAAGAGGTGTTGGAGGCCAGAACGGTTCCTGCCTGGACCTGAGCCGCGAGATCGGCGAATACCTTCTGCTTGATATCGAGTCGCTCGACAATGGCCTCGATCGCCAGATCGGTGCGCTCGAAACCCGTATCGTCGAGGGTCGGCAACAACAGGTTCATTTTCTTCTTGGCCTCGGTGCGGCTCAGCCGACGTCGCTTGACCTGCTTGCGAAAGAGACCGGCTGCATGAGCCAGACCGCTGGCCAGCGGCGCCGTAGCCAGGTCCTTGAGTCGCACGGGGATGGCGGCACGGTCGGCGATGAGCTGGGCGATGCCTCCACCCATGACCCCGGCCCCCAGGACGGCTGCGGCTCGGATGGGAGAGGGCTTTGCCGGCAGGCCCCTGTTCTTGGACTCTTCCATCAAGCGAAAGACGTGGACCAGGTTCTTCGAGATCGGGGAGACGGCCAACTCGCCGGTCGCCCGGGCCTCTGCTTCAAGACCCGCCTCCAAGCCCCTGCGCATCGCCACTTCGATGACTTCGATGGCCCTCAGCGGAGCCGGATAGTGGCCCCCTGTCTTTTCCAGGACCCTCTTTCGAGCCTGATTGAAGACGATCGATCTGCCGAAGGGGTTGCCCTCCAGGATTTTCGATCTCAGACTCGAACGACGGCTGTTGGGCTGGTTGCCGGCAGCTACAGCAGCAGCGTAGTCGCGGACGTTGTGCAGGAAAGAAGCATCGGGCATCAAGGCATCGGCCAGCCCGATCTTGAAAGCCTGGCGCGGGTTGACGGCCTTGCCCGCCAATATGATGTCGAGGGCCGCAGTGATGCCGATTCGGCGCGGCAGGCGACTGCAGCCCCCCCAGGCCGGGATGATTCCGAGTCGCACCTCTGGCAAGCCGATGCGAATATCGGCACGATCACTGATCAGGATGTGGTCGCTGGCCAGGGAGAGCTCGGTGCCGCCTCCCAGACAGGTACCCTGAATTGCAGCCAAGGTGGGAAAGGGAAGTCGATTCCAGCTTGCGAACAGGCGATGTCCGATTCGCGACCCCTCCTCGGCTTCGGTGGGATCGGTAACGCCGCCGATCTCGTCGATGTCGAGCCCGGCAATGAAACTGTTGGGCTTGCCCGACAGCAGGATCAGGGTCTTGATGTCCTGCCTGTTTGATAGCCCCGGCAGCAGGGCCTCAAACTCGGCCAGGACCTCCATGGTAAAGACATTTACTTTCTTGTCGGGCAGATCGAATAGGAGGGTCGCTAGACCGTCATCTCGCACGTGGAGGTGAAGTGCTGAGACCATTGCTTGGATCCTTTTCGCGTCAGCGCTCGGTGTCGCGGTGAATCTCTTGCGCGCGCTCGTACATCGCTTCCACCATATCGCCGAACTTCTGATGGAT
>Ga0255052_10000302_pt1 | contig 39053 bp, 30 predicted proteins | sample JV7_2_21_MG_FD_188632 | JGI IMG/M metagenome (GOLD analysis project Ga0255052, IMG submission 188632) | Seawater microbial communities from Jervis Inlet, British Columbia, Canada - JV7_2_21 | ecosystem: Environmental > Aquatic > Marine > Inlet | place: Canada: British Columbia | collected...
CAGGAATTGTTCGAAGGCACACCGATCAGCTTCGAGGAGGCGCTCGACACGATCGAGGCGTCGCGCCCCGCATCGACGCCGCTCGGTTTTGAAATGTCCTTGTCCCGGCAAACAAACCACGAGCGCATCACTAGCCCGAATGTCATTGGCATCATCCGCGGCACCGACCCGGAACTCGCGGACGAGTACGTTATCTACTCGGGTCATCTCGACCACCTCGGTATCGGCGTCGAAGAAAATGGCGACAACATCTACAACGGCGCTTACGACAACGCGATGGGCATCGGCCTGTTGCTCGAGGCCGCCCGAGCGTTCGCTGCGTCACCGCCACGTCGCTCGATTCTGTTCATCGCCGTTACGGGCGAAGAGCGCGGCTTGCTCGGCTCCGATTATTTCGCTCACTATCCGACGGTGCCGACCGACGCCATGGTTGCGAACGTCAACCTCGATATGCCGCTGTTCCTGTATCCGCTCGCCGACGTTGTCGCATTCGGCTCCGAGCACTCCTCACTGGAGCGCATGGTCGAGGGCGCTGTCAGAAAAGATGGTTTCATATTATCGCCGGATCCGATGCCCGAGGAGCGTATCTTCATTCGCAGCGACCAGTATTCGTTCGTGCGCAAGGGTGTGCCGGCGATCTACCTGAAGCCCGGCCCCAACTCGACGGATCCGGACGTCGACACCGCCGCGCGCGAAAAAGATCATCGACTCAATCACTATCACCGGCCGTCGGATGACCTCAACCGGCCTGTCGACTGGGATTCTGCGCTACGCTTTGCGCGCGCGAACACCCGAATCGGTTATGCGATCGCCGATACCGACGAGCGCCCAACGTGGAACGAGGGCGACTTTTTTGGGGAGATGTTCGCGCAATAGGAGAATTCGGGGCTACTGTGGGAGCGCGCCGGGGCGCGCTCCCACAGCTGAAATTATTACCAGATCTTGACCCGCTCTTCAGGTGGCAGATACAGCGCGTCACCCGCTGCGACGTCAAATGCCTCGTAGAATTCCGGCACATTCCTCACGGCGCCATTGGCGCGATAATTGGACGGTGAATGCGGATCCGTCATGATCTGCTGTCGCAGGGCCTCGTCGCGATACTTGTTGCGCCAGACCTGGCCGTAGCCGAGAAACACTCGCTGTGTCCCCGTGAAGCCGTCGATGACGGGCGGCTCCTCGCCACCGAGTGACATCCTGTACGCCAGCAGGCCAATGCTGATGCCGCCCAGGTCGCCAATATTTTCGCCGAGCGTGAATTCACCATTGACGGACAGGTCGTCGAATGGCGCGAACTCGCCATATTGCGCGACGAGCTGGCCTGTGCGATTTTCGAATTCGCTGCGATCTTCCGCGGTCCACCAGTCGCGCATCACGCCGTCGCCATCGAATGTGCTGCCCTTGTCGTCGAAACCGTGGCCGATTTCGTGACCGATCACGGCCCCGATCGCGCCGTAGTTCACCGCGTCGTCCGCTTCCATATTGAAGAACGGCGGCTGCAGGATCGCGGCCGGGAACACGATCTCGTTCAGCGGCGGCATGTAGTAGGCATTGACAGTTTGCGGGTTCATGCCCCACTCGGCGCGATCGACAGGTCCGCCCTGGCGTCCGATCTGCCGGTCGTATTCGGCGATCGTCGCGCGCTCGATGTTACCGAACAGGTCGTCGGCTTCGATGTCGATGGCAGAATAATCGCGCCAAGCGTCCGGATACCCGATCTTCGGCGTGAATTTGTAGAGCTTGTCGAGCGCCTGTGCCTTGGTCTCGTCAGACATCCACTCGAGCTCCGTGATGCTGAGCTCGTAGGCCTTGATGAGATTACCAACCAGCTCGAGCATCTGCTCTTTGGCTTCGGGCGGGAAGTGCTTCTTGACGTATACCTTGCCGACAACCTCGCCCAGTTGCCCGTTCACGGCTCTCACCGCGCGGCGCCATAGCTCCCGCTGTTCTTCTGTTCCGGAAAGGACCTTGCCGTAAAACTCGAAGTTCTGTTTGTCGAGCGCGTCGTTCAACGTGCCCGCCTTGTCGTTCAGTGCCACCCATTTGAGGTAGGTCTTCCAGCTGTCGAGGTCCGTCTCCGCAATGATTACGTCGAGCCCCTCGAAATAGGACGTCATCATCAACACGAGGCCATCGATATCGGCGACGCCTGCTTCCTCAACATAATCGGCCCAGTTGAAGTTCGGCATAACCTCATTCAATTTTTCGAGCTCGACCTTGTTGTAGTTTGTCGGCCAGTCGCGCGCGGCCTCCTTGGTTATGTGTGCGTCGGCGATGCGTGTCTCGAGCGCCATTATCGTTGCGGCCGCTACTGCGCCATTCTCGAGGCCGGCGATATCGAACATCTTCTCGACGTGGGCGACGTACTTGGCGCGAATATCTACCGATGTTTCGTCTTCATTGAAGTAGTACTCACGATCGGGCAGGCCAATGCCGTTTTGCCAGGCATAGATCATGTAGTGCTTGGGGTCCTTGAAGTCCGCGACCTGGCCGGTCGCTACCGGTACCGAGTAGCCGCGTTTGTTGGCGCCTGCGAAATATGCGCCGAGCTGATCACGGCTTTCGAGGGCGTCGATCCGCTCGAGCTCCGCCTGCAGCGGCGTCACGCCTTTCGCGTTGCGCGCCTCCATATCCATGTAGGACTTGTACAGGTCGCCAACCTTTTGCTCGTCAGTTCCTTTCGCGAAGTCGCCGTTCGCAGAGGCCTCGATGATGGCTTTCACGTCTTCCTGCGCCTCGTCGCGAAGGATGCCGAAGCCGCCATAGGTTGCCTTGTCGGCCGGGATTTCTGTCTCGGCGATCCACTTCCCGTTCACGTAAGAAAAGAAATCATCGCCCGGCCGTACGTTGGCATCCATGTTTTCCAGCGCAATGCCTGACACCGGCAATGGCGCCTCCTCAACAACGGTTTCGGCGTCTTGTTTCTGCCCGCAGGCGGCAACGGCCATCAAAACGATGGCGCCCAGTAGTTTGTGTTTCACGGTGGTTCCCTCGATGGTGCCGGCCCTGAGCCGGCGTTATTGCGATTTATGGATACTTTCCTGTTGTCCCGGCACGGTCGGCGCTCTGCCGGTCCGGGAATTCGATAGACAGCGGCCCTGCGTATTAGTTTCCTTCGCCGGGCCCCTTCCCGAGGTTGCGCAGCTCGATGGTTTGCGCCTCGGTCAGCGGATAAATCTTGCCGATCCTGCAGCCACGCAGCGTGTCCTCGTTGACGCGCAGGCGATTATGGTCGTAGCGGTGGTCGCCGGCGATCATCGAATTGTCGTGGAGCTCCCGGCACCGGCGGCGGAACTCTATCAGATACTCGCTGGTTCTCGCCTTGTAGATAACGAAAAAATCGGTGAGGTAGGACCAGGAGTCGTGAGTATAAACGCGAATGTGCTGGACGTCCTCGAGCTCGCCGACTTCGACGTAGTCGCGCACCGTCTGCGTATCGACAACCACCTTCGGCGTCGATGAACAGGCGCCCATCAACGACAGCGCGCCAACCAGGTAAGCGGTTCTCATAGCGTTACTCCTCAGCGCCGCCAGCCGTTCCAGACAGGCGCTCTTCAGTATACAGCCGCCGCACGAAGGCAACCGCGTGCGGATAACCGTCGGCCCACCGGCCGGTATCGTTACGCATGGCTTGCGGCAAGCGCTCGCGCTCGACGTGCACACCGGCTGCTGCGCCAGCGCCGTACTCCTCCGGCATCAACCAGAGACCCGACATTGCGGCGAATGCCAGGTCCGTAAAGTTGATCTCGTCGTCACCGAGAATCGAGCGCCGGCCGTCGGCGAGCCGTTCGTCCATCTCTGCCAACAGCGCCTCGATATGCTCGCAGCTTTGCTGATAGTGCTCCGCGCTTGTTCTGAATGACTTGCTGATCAGAAATGCCTGCACTGGATACAAGAGGCCGATAAGCCGCCGTTGCCACCATGGCGTCGCAGGATTGTTCATGCCCCACAAGTGCTTGCAAAGCTCGGGGTCGCCGAGTACATGGTAATAGACCCAGACCTGCAGGTTTCTGCCGTAGCGATCGAAGCGCCGCTCCAACTCGAGCCGTTCGGCTGTCGGTTTCAGGAACCCGACCCTCTCGCCGTGTGTCCCTGAATGCGCACCCCACAGGTAGCGCAGTATCTCCGGTGAGTTGCCGATGTGCGACTGCACGAGGCCTGTGCGAAAGACAAGGCGCGGCACTGTGCGGCCCTTGTAAAAAGCGCCCAGCGTCCCACCCCACGGCTCTTCCTGGTAGTCCAGGCCCAGGCGGTCCATACACCAGCGCACCTTCTCGACGAAGTGGCTCGCTGATATCGTCTCGAGAACCAGCTCCGGCCCGCTCGAAGGTTTTGCGATATTGAGAAGCACGATTGCCCAGCGCCAGGCGAGCGCGACTATGACAAGCAGCAACGCGCCCCAGAACGATATGCCGAAGGCTGCCACGACCAGCGGCAGCAACAGCAGGAAGACTGCATGGATAACGACTTGCTTACCGGGCATTTCGCTTATACGTCGAGATTCGACACCGTCAGCGCATTCTTTTCGATGAACTCGCGCCGCGGCTCGACCTGGTCTCCCATCAACGTTGTGAAAATCTCGTCAGCCTTGACCGCGTCTTCGATTTTCACCTGCATCAGGCGCCGTGTTTCCGGGTTGACGGTCGTGTCCCAAAGCTGGTCGGGGTTCATTTCACCGAGGCCCTTGTAGCGCTGAATGCTTTGGCCCCGACGCGCCTCGTTCATCAGCCACTCGACAGCCTCCGCGAAACTACTGACAGGCGACTGCCGGTCGCCACGGCTAACATACGCGCCCTCGCCGAGCAGATCACCGAGCTTGCCGGCGAGCGTCATGATGTGCCCGTACTCGTTGGTGTCGAAAAATTCGCGCGGCAGATAGCGCGTTGCACCGACGCCGTGTTGCACTTTGGTAATGGCAACGCGCACGCCCTCGCCGTCCTCGTCGCCACGCTCCAGTACCGCCGAGTAACTTCCGCCGTTGCCGTTTTGCACGCGGTCGCCAGTAGGCTTTGGCAGGGCGGCCGAGAGCTTCTCGGCCCAGGCGTCGAGTTCATCGAGGTCTTCCCCCAGCGTTACCGTGACTGCCGGCATGCGGGCGATCTCGCGTAACACGGTCTCGTCGTAACGGCCCGACAGGCGCGCAACGATATTTTCGACTGCGATGTATTCCTTGGCGAGCGTCTCGAGCGCCACGCCGGATAGCGTGGGCGCTTCGGCATTCACATGCAAGGCAGCACTATCGAGGGCGGCGTTCAACAGATACGCATTGAGTTCTGCGTCGTCTTTGACGTACACCTCCTGCTTGCCGCGCTTGATTTTATAGAGCGGTGGTTGCGCGATGTACACATGACCTCGCTCGATCAGCTCCGGCATCTGCCGGTAGAAGAATGTCAGCAGAAGGGTCCGTATGTGCGATCCGTCGACGTCGGCATCCGTCATGATAATGATGCGGTGATAGCGCAGTTTGTCCGGGTCGAAATCATCTCTGCCGATGCCGCAGCCCAAGGCGGTGATCAGCGTGCCAACCTCGGCCGATGACAACATCTTGTCGAAGCGCGCTTTCTCGACGTTCAGGATCTTGCCCTTCAACGGCAATATTGCCTGGGTGCGGCGGTCGCGGCCCTGCTTGGCGGAGCCACCAGCGGAGTCGCCCTCGACAAGGAACAGCTCCGACAGGGCCGGGTCCTTTTCCTGGCAGTCCGCGAGTTTGCCCGGCAGTCCTGCGACGTCGAGTGCGCCTTTGCGACGAGTCATCTCGCGCGCCTTGCGAGCGGCATCGCGCGCTCGTGCGGCGTCGATGATCTTGGAGATGATCACCTTTGCTTCTTGCGGTTGCTCGAGCAAAAACTCCTCGAGCCGTTCGGCCATCGCGTGCTCGACAATGCCTTTAATTTCAGATGAAACCAATTTGTCCTTAGTTTGAGAGGAGAACTTCGGGTCTGGCACCTTGACCGACAGCACCGCCGTCAGGCCCTCCCGGGCGTCATCGCCGGACGGTGTGAATTTGTCCTTCCTCGAGCCGAGCTCCTTCTCGATATACGTGTTCAGGGTGCGCGTCAACGCGCTGCGAAAGCCGGCCAGGTGAGTGCCGCCATCGCGCTGCGGGATATTGTTCGTGTAGCAGAACATGTTTTCCTGGTAGCCGTCGTTCCACTGCAGCGCTGCCTCGACACCCACATCGTCACGCATCGTCGAGAAATGAAACACGCGCTCGTGAATCGGCGTCTTGTTGCGATTCAGGTGCTCGACGAAGGCGTGAATTCCGCCCTCGTACTCGAAGGTTTCCTCGCGCTCCTCGCGCTCGTCAACCAGGCGGATGCGGACACCGGAGTTGAGAAACGACAACTCACGAAGGCGCCGCGCCAGGATGTCGTAGTGAAACTCTATGTTCGTGAACGTGCGGGAGCTTGGCTTGAAACGCAGCGTCGTGCCGGTCCGGTCCGTCTCCCCGATCTCTACCAGTGGCGCCTGCGGCTCGCCGTGGACGTACTCCTGCTGATGGGTTTTGCCCTCGCGATGAATCGTCAGCACCAAGTGCTCGGACAGGGCGTTGACCACCGACACGCCAACGCCGTGGAGTCCACCGGAAACCTTGTACGAGTTATCGTCGAACTTACCGCCCGCGTGGAGGACCGTCATGATCACCTCCGCAGCAGAGCGCCCCTCGTCAGGGTGCATGTCGACCGGAATGCCGCGCCCGTCATCCGAAATCGTGACGGACTCATCGGCGTGAATCGTCACGGTAATCAGGCTGCAGAAACCTGCCAGCGCCTCGTCGATCGAGTTGTCGACAACCTCGAAAACCATGTGATGCAGACCGGTGCCATCATCGGTATCACCGATGTACATGCCCGGGCGTTTTCGAACGGCCTCAAGGCCCTTTAAGACCTTGATATTACTGGAAGTATATTCTGACTCGTCGGTCATTCCATGTCCTCGAATACAAACCGATGCATTGTATCAAAACGGGGCCCCTAAAAGCGCCCCAAAGCTTTCTTTTTTCTAGTGTTTTAGGTGTTTTTGTGCGCCGGTTTCAGCGCCCCCGGGAAGGCTGCCGACACCGGCCTTCCCGGCCGGCAGAGTACCCGGAATTCAGGCCTCGCGCAGCGCCCCGTGTTCCACGTGAAACACGGCCGGGGCCTGCGGAAAACTCAGTGCCGAACGTTCGAGGCTGGTCACAATCACCTGGCTCTCGAGCTCTTCCACCCGCCCCATCAACTTCCCCAGCGAGCTCTTGTCCAGCTCTGCCGCCGGATCATCCAGCAGCAACAACAGCGGCTCGGCGAGGACGGCCTGCGCCGTTACCGTGGCGGCAAGAACCATGGCGCTTGCCAGGAGCTTCTGCTGTCCTCGCGAGACCAGCCGCCTCGCCTGGCGCTCATCGTAGGACAGCCGCAGATCCGCCCGGTGCGGCCCTGCCTGGGTGCTCCCGAGAAGCGCGTCCCGCTCTGCGTTATCGGCCAGCGCCTCACCGAGCGGCCTGTCTGCGTTCCAGCCCGGCGAATAATCGAAACCGATCCGGCTCGCAAGCAAGGCCGCACCCTGCTCCTCGAGCGCCGCCAACGATTTCTCCAGAACCCTGCGCCGCGTCGCATCGACCCGCTCGCCCAGAGAAACGAACTCGGCGTCCCATGCAGCAATGCCGATTCTCGCGGCCGGATCCTTGAGTGCGGCGTTGCGCTGTTTGAGGGTTCGGCGAAATCGCCGCCACAAGTCCAGGTAGCCCGGTTCCACGTGGAACGCGATCCAGTCCAGGAACCGCCGGCGCTCGTCCGGCCCACCACTGACGAGGTTGTGAACGGCCGGATCGATGACCTGCAGCGGCAGGGCCGCAGCGAGGGCCGCAGCGCCCGGCTCGTTTTCCCCGTCGATACGAACCTCGAGACCCTCTCGGCTATTGCGAACGCCGACACCAACGGTGCGGCCGCCTGATTCGACACGCCCGAACAACACGAAGGCGCGCTCACCATGCCGTATGAGGTTGCTCGTCTGGCTGCTGCGAAAAGACTTTCCCCGGCCGAGGTACGCCAACGCCTCAAGCAAGCTCGTCTTGCCAGAGGCGTTCGGCCCCCAGATCAGCGTATAGCGGGGATCCGGCTCAAGCTCGACGCTCTCGAGGCAGCGAAAATTCTGTGCCGTGAAAGTCTGAATCGGCACCGCTTACGAGGCCCTGAGCGACTTAGAGCCGCATCGGCATGACCACGAATTTGCAGTCATCGTTGCCTGGTTGCCGAATCAGGCAGCTCGAGTTGCTATCGACGACCGACAGCGCTACATCCTCGCTATCAACCGCCCCGATCGCATCCAACAGGTAATTTACGTTGAAGCCGATTTCGATGTCATCACCGGTATAACTGACCTCCAGCTCTTCCTCGGCCTCTTCCTGCTCCGGATTGTGTGCCTGCAAAACGACCGCGCCACTCCTGATGATGAGCCGGATGCCCCGGTATTTTTCGTTCGACAGGATAGCCGTACGCTGCAGAGCGCCACGCAACACTTCCCGACCCGCGCTCAGCTCATTGCTCGAGTCTTTCGGGATCACCCGGTCATACTCCGGGAATCGCCCGTCGATGAGCTTCGATGTGAAGCGGATTCCGTCCAGCTCAATCTGAATATGATTTGCCCCCAGAACAATGTCGACAGACCCTTCACCGCTCAGCAATCTTTGCAGCTCCAGTACGCCCTTACGGGGCACGATGACTTGCTGTTCGTCCAGTCTGGCGCCGTCCAGTTCCGCCTGGCACAGCGCGAGACGGTGCCCATCTGTCGCGACCGTCCGCAAATGACTCCCACCAGACTCCAGCAACATCCCGTTAAGATAATACCGGACGTCCTGTTGAGCCATCGAAAAATGTGTCTTTTCGATGAGTCTGCCAAGAACTTCCTGCGCGACCGAGATTGTCTGGCTCGCTTTCACTTCCTCAACGCTTGGAAACTCTGCGGCCGGCAAGGTCGCCAGAGCAAATTTCGAGCGGCCGGATCGCACGTGGAGTTTTTCCCCGCTAACGCTCACGTCCACCGTGGCCCCATCAGGTAACGCCCTGCAGATGTCCAGCAGCTTGCGGCCGGATACGGTGATCTCGCCGCCGCTTTCCACCTCGACATCAGTTTTCGCGACAAGCTCAACTTCGAGGTCGGTTGCCGTTACCGACAGTTGCCCGTTTTTCGCGACGAGCAAGATATTCGACAGGATTGGCATAGTTTGCCGACGTTCCACAACACCAATTACTGCTTGCAGGGGCTTCAACAGCACGTCCCGAGCTGCACTCAACTTCATAGGTTCCACCTGTTAATAAATATTGGAAATCTATAATTTATTATAATTATTAAGGCACCGAAGAGCTGTGTATAACTTTGATTACCTTAATTAAATCATAATGTTATATCGATAATTTAGCGACTAAACACAAGGAACTACCGGTCGATCGCCTGTGTATAGCTTGTGGATAGTTTCGCCGCCGCAGATTATCCACCGGTTATCCACATTATCCTGTCAGAGTTCTCAACAAATTCAAATAGTCATCATCCACGCGCTTTTCTGTTTCCCGCAAAGACGCGATTCTGCGACAAGCATGGAGGACGGTCGTGTGATCGCGGCCACCAAAAGCATCGCCGATTTCCGGCAAGCTGTGGTTAGTCAATTCTTTCGCCAGGGCCATGGCTAGCTGTCGCGGCCGCGCTATAGAGCGGCTGCGTTTCTTCGATAACAGGTCGCCAACACGCAACTTAAAGTAGTCAGCAACGGTTTTCTGAATATTCTCGATGGAGACCAGTCTCTCCTGGAGCGCGAGAAGGTCGCGTAAGGCTTCTTTCGCGAAGTCGAGGTTGATTGGTCTTCCGGTAAAGCGAGAGTTGGCCATGACTCGCCGCAAAGCGCCTTCAAGCTCACGGACATTCGATCGAATTCGTTTCGCGATGAAAAATGCCACGGCTTCCGGAAGAACAACCCCCTCAGCTTCCGCCTTGCTCATAAGGATTGCGACGGAGGTCTCCAGTTCCGGTGGCTCGATGGCGACCGTCAGGCCCCAGCCCATGCGTGATTTCAGTCGTTCTTCCAGGCCAACGACTTCCTTCGGATAACGATCACAGGTCAGGACGATTTGTCGTTGTCCCTCGAGCAAAGCGTTAAACGTGTGAAAGAACTCTTCCTGGGAGCGCTCCTTGCCGGCAAAAAACTGAATGTCATCGATTAACAGCGCGTCGAGCGATCGATACGACCGCTTGAACTCCGAAATCTTGTTGTGCTGCAAGCCGCGCACCATGTCACCGACAAACCGCTCGGAATGAACATAAGCGACTCGCGCCCGCGCGTTACGCTCGAGCATCGCGTTGCCAACGGCTTGCATCAAATGTGTTTTGCCCAGCCCAACACCACCATATATGAACAGCGGGTTATACGAGGTCCCGGGGTTTTCGCCGATTTGCACGGCAGCCGCCCGGGCAAGCTGGTTGCTTTTGCCCTCGACAAAATTCTGGAACGTAAACGTCGGGCTCAGGCGGGATGCGATAGTGACGGGCGCCGGTTCTGCGGCCGTCGGGACTGGAGGGATATACGCCGGTTTTGCCGGCGCCGCCTGCCGCGAGCCTACTTCGACGATCAGCTCTGTCCCGGTCCCGGAGCCGTCAATGATCTCCAGAATTCGTTGGATGTAATGTTCCTGTAACCAGTCGACAACAAACCGGTTCGGGGCCAGGAGCTTCAATTGACCGTCGTCTTCGACCGCCTGAAGAGGCCGAATCCAGGTATTGAATTGTTGCTCCGGAAGCTCCGCCTGCAGGTCGCGAATGCAGCGGTTCCAGAGCGTAGTTTCGGCGGGCAACGAAATCCCCAATATTGCCTGTGGCAGGCGGTTTGCAAGTGAAGACGGGGCAGTCTATACCCTAAGAGAAGGCTCTGCCAAATCGTGTTTCCCGCAGCGCTATTGTCGGAAAAGCCTTGTGTTTAGCGGAGTCTATTGACACTGTCGGGGGGCGAGCGTACCCTTGCCGGCCCCTTCCGGAGCGGGTTGATTTCGCCCGCCCGAAACACAGGCAGCAGGAACATGAAACGTACGTATCAGCCAAGCAAACTGAAGCGCGCACGCACGCATGGCTTCCGCGCCCGTATGGCGACCAAGGCAGGCCGTCTTGTCCTCAAGCGCCGCCGCGCCAAGGGCCGCGCCAAGCTGACGCCGTAAGCCGCCACGCGGCCAACAACACGGCGATAACGCAACAGGATTGGAACCAGACAAGTCACGCAGCGAATCACCCAGCGCGCGTCGTCGGTTCAAAAGACATGACCGGCTACTGACTGCGGCCGCATTCGGCCGCGTGTTCGAAAAAGCGAACCGCAGCCGGGACAAATGGTTTACCGTGCTTTGCAGAGACAATGATAATTGCAGGGACCACGATAGATCCGGAGCAAAGGACGCCGTCGGCGCAAGGCTGGGGCTTGCGATTTCCAAGAAGCACTGTCGTAAGGCGGCGGGAAGAAACCGCATAAAGCGAATCGTGAGGGAATCATTCAGGCACCATAAGGCGGATCTCGGCAACCTCGATGTCGTCGTCATCAATTCGCCGGCGGCAGCGGCGGCGACAAGCCGGCAGTTGTTTGACAGCCTGGCGGGTCACTGGACACGATGCGGGCTGGCGCCCGATGCGCCGAATGGGCGGGAAGAATAGGTCATGGATAATCAACGACTGCTGGTTTGGGGCGCCTTTGCGCTGTTGCTCTGGTTCACCTACCAGGCATGGATGCAGGATTATGGTCCGGCGCCCGTACAGCCCACCGCAGTTTCCGAGCCCGCTGATTCCTCTTCACCCGAGGCGGCGGTGGACAGCATTTCATTGCCCGAGCTGGGGGATGATGCGCCAGCGGAGGAGCCGGCCGGCAGCCTGCCGGGCGACACGGACGTAGCCGCCCCGGACAGAGAAGGAACGATCCGCGTTACGACGGACGTCCTGGAGCTCGACATTTCAATGCGCGGCGGGACGCTCGTGCGAGCGAGCATGCTTGGCTACCCGGTAGAAAAGGACCGCCCGGATGAGCTCGTGCAGCTGCTGGCGCCGGAACGAAATCACCTCGGCCTGATTCGGACCGGGCTTCGCTCAGCGACAGGAAGCGCCGCGGATCACAACGCCCTCTTCAGCGCGCCAAAGACCGACTTTACGCTCGACGATAACGACCAGATCGTGGTGCCGCTGACGTGGGTGGGCGAAAACGGCCTCATGGTCGAGAAGCGCCTGACGTTTGCACGCGGCAGTTACGCGATCGGCGTAGAGCAGACCTTGACGAACAACAGCAGCGCGCCGTGGCGCGGCGACCAGTACACGCAGTTGTTACGGCGGTCGCGTGGCCGTGAGCGGTCGATGTTCGACGTCGACTCTTATTCGTTCGACGGGCCTATCACCTATAACGGCGAAAAAGCCGAGAAGCTCGAACGTGACGATCTTCTGGAGGATGGTCCTGTTGACTTTTCGACGGACGAGGGCTGGGTGGCCGCGATTCAGCATCACTTTCTGAGCGCAATCGTCCCGGAAGCTGATGCACAACACGTCTTCCGCGTTGAGGTTAGCGGTGACACGATGATTGCGAGCGTCGTCGGCGCGAAGCAGACGGTCGAGCCGGGCGCAAGCCACACATTCAGCAGAACGCTTTTTGTCGGCCCGAAGACCCAGGCGCAACTTGGCGATCTCCACGACCGACTGAAGCTAACCGTAGACTACGGCTGGCTCACGATTTTGTCGCAGCCGATGTTCTGGCTGCTCGCGCTCATCTACCAGTATGTCGGCAACTGGGGCCTGTCTATTATCATCATAACGATCCTGATCAAGCTGGCATTTTACAAGCTCACCGAAGCGAGTGGCCGCTCGATGGCAAAGATGCGCAACCTGCAGCCGCGCATGAAGGCCCTGCAGGAACGTTACAAGGACGACAAGCAGGCGCTGTCACAACAGACGATGGAGCTCTACAAGCGCGAGAAGGTCAACCCGGCCGCCGGCTGTTTGCCGATACTGATCCAGATGCCATTCTTCCTGGCGTTTTACTGGGTGCTGGTCGAGAGCGTCGAGATGCGCCAGGCGCCGTTCGCTCTCTGGATATCGGACCTGTCGGTGCGAGATCCGTTCTTCATTCTGCCGGTCATCATGGGTGCTGCGATGTTGTTGCAGCAAAAACTGAATCCGGCGCCAGCCGACCCCGTGCAGGCCCGTGTAATGCAGATCATGCCAATCATGTTCACCGGCTTCTTCGCGTTTTTCCCGGCCGGCCTCGTGCTTTACTGGGTGACCAACACCGTGCTGTCGATCGCGCAGCAGTGGAAGATCAACAAGGTCGTGGAAAAGGAAGCGGCAGCACACAAGGGCGGCAAGAAGAAAAAGAGCAAGGAATGAACAGCCCGGCGACAGCCGATGACACCATCGTTGCTGTTGCAACACCACCGGGCCGGGGCGGAATCGGGGTGGTCCGTCTGTCGGGGGGGCTTGCCGAAGACATCGCCAGGCACATGTTAGGTGGTCTGCCACAGCCACGAGTTGCGATGCATACCGAATTTCTGGACCCATCCGGCGCTCAGATCGACGCCGGAATCGCACTCTATTTTCCGGGGCCGGCATCGTTTACCGGCGAAACCGTCATCGAGTTGCACGGTCACGGCGGACCGACCGTCATGGCAATGCTCGTGGATGCCGCGGTAGAGCTCGGCGCCCGACGAGCCGAGGCGGGAGAGTTTTCACGGCGGGCATTTCTCAATGACAAACTGGACCTCGCGCAAGCGGAGGCAATCGCTGACCTCATCGCCAGCGGAACCGAGCAGGCGGCGCGCGCGGCGTTACGGTCCCTGAGCGGCGCATTCTCCGAGGCCGTCAATGCGCAGAACGAGCAGCTGACAGGATTACGTACTTACGTCGAGGCGGCCATCGACTTTCCCGAAGAAGAGATCGACTTTCTGGTGGCTGACGAGCTGATCGCAAGGCTGGATCAATGCGGCCGGGCGTTCGAGGCGCTGCTCGCGAGCGCGTCAATCGGCCGCGTACTTCGAGACGGATACCAGGTTGTGATCGTCGGCAAGCCGAACGCCGGAAAGTCGAGCCTGATGAATCGCCTCTCCGGTGAGGACACGGCAATCGTGACCGAGGTGGCCGGCACGACACGCGACGTTCTGCGGGAGCGCATCAATATCCACGGTTTGGCGGTCGAGCTCGTGGATACGGCCGGGTTGCGCAACGACCCGGACCGCATCGAGGAAGAGGGTATTCGGCGCGCACGCGCCGCGATGGCGAACGCCGATGCGGTACTCTGGATCCAGGACGCGACCAGCAATGCGGACGAAACGATCGATGAAGAGTTACCGGAAGGCATCCCGGTCACGATCGTTCGTAACAAGATAGACCTGACCGGAGAGACGGCCGGCGCCGAAGACGATGACCAGCCGCTGGTGCGTTTGTCGGCAAAAACCGGAGACGGCCTCGACGCGTTGCGGCAGCGGATCAGCGACCTTGCCGGCTTCCGGGACCTTGGCGAGGGCGCGTTTACCGCCCGCCGACGTCACGTCGAGGCGTTAAGAAATGCTGCGCAGCATTTCGAGGCAGGCCGCGCCGCGCTAACGGAGGCACGTGCCGGTGAGTTACTTGCCGAGGAGCTGCGGCTGGCGCAGCAGGCGCTGGGCTCGATAACCGGGACCGTGTCGTCGGACGAGCTGCTCGGCAGGATCTTTTCGGAATTCTGTATCGGTAAGTAATTACGGTCGGAAGCGCGGCTCCGTAATCGGCATCTCGGTCACTTCACCGTACTGGCTGACCGACTCACGTATCAGTTCCGCGTCGCCGAGCAATACGAAAACGAGATCTTCGGACGCGGGATAGACGGCCTCGATAACGGACTCAATCGCGGCCGGGTCCACCGCCATGATGTCGGCGCCGTAGTCGTTTATGTACGACGCGCCCAGGCCATAAGCTTCGAGCGCTGCGAGCTGAGCCCCGATTTGTGCTGCCGTTTCCAGCCCCGGCGGAAACTGCCCGAGGATGTAGTTCTGCGCGGAGACGAGCGTGTCGTCGTCGATGCCACCGTCGCGCAGTCGACCGAGCACGCCAAGCGCCATGTCGATGGCCTCGATCGTTGCGTCCGTACGGGTGTAAGACGTAATAGCGAGCGAGCCCGGCTTGGCCGGGCGCTGCAATCGCGAGCGCGCGCCGTACGTCAGGCCTGACTCGATGCGCAACGCCGTGTTCAACATCGAGGTGAAACGGCCGCCGAACGCAGTATTCGCCAGGTTCAACGCGGCCCGATGTTCGAAGTCGCGCGCGACACCGACATTTGCGATCCAGAAGTACGTCTGCGTCGCACCGGGCTTGTCGATCAACAGCACCCGACGACCGGCCTGCTGCGGGGAAACAGGGATTTCGACGAGCTCGCCCGCAGCGGGCCGCCATGTGCCGAGCGCCGCTTCCAGCGTTGCGCGCATGCTCGGCGTGTCGAAGTCACCGGAGACGGAAACGATTAGACGGTCAGAGCCGACCTGCTGTTCGTAAAAATCGAGGATATCGGCGTGCGCAATGTTCGCGAGCGTGGTTTCACTGCCGCCCACCGGATTGCCGTAAGGGTGCTCGCCGAACAGGAAGGCGTGACCATAGATTGGCAACAACGCATTCAGGTTTGTGTCCTTCGCGACGCGAATAAAATTAATGGCGCGCTCGCGCAGTTTCTCGAGTTCGTCGGCATCGAGCGCAGGGCGCAGCAACATGTCCGCAACCAACCCGACCATGAGGTCCGCGTCGCGCGCCAGGAAGTCGCCCGTTATTGTGATGCTTTCAAGGCCGGCACTCGCCGAGAGGCGGCCGCCGACGGAGGCGACCGCTTCGGCGAACTGTGCCGCGTCGCGTTCACCCGCGCCCTTTTCGAGCAGGACGGCGAACAGTCCGGCAACGCCGTTTTGCGCCAGCGGGTCCGTCACTGCGCCACCGCGCAACACGGCAGAGACCGCAACGAGCGGCACATCGTGTTGCTCGTTCAGGAGTAGTACCGTGCCGTTGTCGAGCTCAACGCGCTCAAATGCCGGGAGTGTCACGCCCTGACCAAGCGCCAGTGCCGGCAAAAGCACGAAAAGCAGCAAACCAGGAAGAGACGCCATGCCCCGGATGCTCATTCTTCGGCCTCCACAAGCGGCGCGTGCAAAATGCCGATCGTTGCATTATTGCGCCGCAATACCGTTGTCGCGACTGCACGCAAATCGTCGGCGGTGACCGCCTCGATTTCTTGCGGCAGGTCGAACAGCCGCTCATAGGCGCCGTGGAAGACGGCGGCGCGGCCGAGCGCGCCGGCCTTGCCGTTAATCGTCGCAACATCGCGCCAGAAGCCGGCAAGCATGATGTTGCGTGCCTTCGCGAGCTCCTCGTCAGTGACGCCCTCATCGGCGACACGCTGCAGCTCCTCGAACATTCGCGCCTCAACGGCGGCAAGATCGCCATCAGGCGGCAGTATCAGGTAAAGATAAACAAGGCTCGGGTCGAAGCCTTTGAACTGGAAGCCGCCGACCGCAACGGCGAGCTGTTCTTCCTCCACGAAGAGCCGATGCAGGCGCGACGAGTCGCCGTCGACGAGGATATTCAGCAACAGCGTCATCGCAAGCGTCTCCGGGTCCGCGGCGGCGAACGCGTGGAATGCCATATGCAGCATAGGCGTCTGCGCATCGGCTTCGATAACCACGCGGCGCTCGCCCTGTTGCTCCGGCTCGACGGTGCGTACCGGCGGGGGGGGCTCCTGAGAATCAATGTCCTCGAGATATTCTTCGGCGAGGTCGAATACCTCATCGGGCGTTACGTCGCCCACAACTACCATCGTGATGTTGTTGGGCGCGTAAAACTGGCGGTAGAACGCCTCCAGGTCATCCTGTGTCCAGGACTCGATATCCGAAGGCCAGCCGATGACCGGAAACTGGTACGGGTGCGCCACGTAGGCGGTTGCCTGAACCTGTTCCAGGAGCTTTCTGAGGTTGTTGTTATCGATGCTCGTGCGGCGCTCGGAGTAGACGACGCCACGCTCGCTTTCCACAACCTCTGGATCGAAATCCAGGTTTTGCAGCCGGTCGGCTTCGAGCTCGAAAATTACTTCCAGCGCCGAACGCGGAAACCAGTCCGTGTACACCGTTACATCGTTACTCGTATACGCGTTATTGGCACCGCCCGCCGCTTCCATGACGCGATCGAACTCACCGGGTTCTAGCTTCGACGTACCGTTGAACATCATGTGCTCGAAAAAATGCGAGAGTCCGGTGATGCCGGGAGACTCGTTGCGGCTGCCGGCGCGGACGAAGTAATGAAGGGCAACGTTCGGGATATCGTGGTCGGGCCAGACGATGATCTCCAGGCCGTTTTCGAGGGTAACGCTCTGGATCTCGGGGGGCACACCGACGATCGCCGATGCCTGCATCGTCGGGCTGTCGTCGATGATTTCCGGCGGGTCCGGAAAGAAGCGGGCGACGATCAACGCGGCAAGCAGCAACACGAGCAGGACAGCGAGCGCCGCATTCAGTTTCTGTCCCGTCTTGAAAACGATGGATTGAGTCTGATCGACGTCGATGGTCTTCTTGAGGCCGACCGGCGTGATCTCGTAGATATAGGCGAAATACAGCGCGAGCGGACAACCGACCAGCAACATCAGTCCCACGAGTTTCTCGATCCAGTGCGGCAGGCCGAAAAGCGGGTGCAGGTTGTGTACGAGCCTGATAAGCATCCAGCTCGCGAGACCGTAGACCAGTGCGACCTTGAATACGTTTCGGCGCCTCAGTTCAGAGAACAGGGACATAGTAGTTATCGTTATCGCCGGAGTCCCCATGTTGGGGAATTAGCCGGGATTGTCAACCGAGCAGACCCTCGCGGCGGTACAGGCGGGCGCAAATCCAGGTCAGAATCGTACCCAGAAGCAGCGTGCTGCCCACGGAAATCGCCACATGGAGGCTGTCGAGGGGCTCGTTTTTCACCATGTCCACCAGCAAAAGGTGCTGGCTCAGGCTCGGCACGAACATGAACTCGAGGCGCGGGCGGAGAGTAAGAATGCTAACGATTAGAATTGGCAATGTCGGTGCGAGCAACACGACACTTAGCCAGGTTTGCGCTTCGCGATAGCTCTTCGTGAACGATGCGACGAGGGTCATGATGGCGGCGCCGAGCAGGATGAACGGCGCCAGCACGAAGAACGCGGCCACGACAGTCGCCGGACCGAAGTTTGGCGTCATACCGAGCTGTTCGAGTGGCATGAACTTGAGCGCGAAAAAGAATGAGGTGAGCGAGAGGGCGAGAGACAGCGCCATGAACAGGCAGGTCGCCGCAATCTTGCCGAACAACAGTTGGTCGCGCGTTACGGGCAGAGCGAGTAACGGCTCGAGTGAGCCGCGCTCGCGCTCACCCGCCGTCGTGTCGATCGCCAGGTACATGCCGCCCATTAGCAGGGCGAAAATAAAGAAGTAGCTCATCATGCCGAGCAGGATCACGGAACGCCCGCTGGGCGTCGACATGTCGATCTCGTCGATGTTCAGTGGCCGCATCACGAGCGGGCTGACACCGCGGGCTGTAAGCCGGATCGATGCAAGCTGCCGGTTGTAAGCGCGCAGTGCATTGCGCACGCGCCGCGCCTCACGGTCAGCCTGGGTATTGGCCTGGTCGGTAATCAGTTCGACCCTGGCAGGCACGGAGTCCGCAAGCTGGGCGCCGAATTCGGGCGGCACCACCACGACGACGTCATGCAGGCCGGTCTGCACGGCGTCGAGCGCGGCATCGCGATCCGCAGGCCCGGCGACCACCTCGATATTCCGGCTTGCGAGAAAGCGCATCAGGTTTGGCGCATGCTCGGAGCCGATGACGGGCAGCTTCGTCGACCGCTCTATGTCGTCGAGCGAGCGTTCGATCGAGAGGTTGATGACGAAGGCGAACAGGATCGGCCCGAAGAGCGGACCCATGAGCAGTGCGGACACCAGCGTGCGGCGGTCGCGCACATTGTCGAGCACCTCTTTTCTGAAGACGGTGAGAAGCGTGCGCATCATGCGGGCTCCACCATCTGTATAGCCCTGACGAAGGCGTCCTCGAGGTCATCGCAACCGGTGCGTTCGCGAATGCCGTCCGCCGAATCGTCGATCGCCACCCGGCCCTCGGCGATGATGCAAATGTCATCGCAGAGCGCCGCGACTTCCTGCATGACGTGGCTCGAAAACAGCACACAGCGGCCGGCGTCCTTGAGCTTCAGGATCAGCTCCCTGAGCGAGCGCGTCGCCATGACGTCGAGGCCGTTCGAGGGTTCGTCGAGAATGATGTTTTGTGGGTCATGAACCAGGCTGCGCGCGAGCGCCACCTTGGTGCGCTGTCCCTGGGAGAAGCCCTTGGTGCGCCGGTCTGCAAAATCTCCGATCTCGAGCAGGCCTATGATGTGCTCGACACGCTCATCGATCGTGTCGGTGGCAAGACCACAGAGCGCTGCGTAGTAAGCAATGTTCTCGCGCGCGGTCAGTTGCGGATACAGGCCAGCGCCATGTGGCAGCGAGCCGATCCGGCGTCGTGCGTCAAGGCTGGCCGTGACGACGTCAATGCCATCGATGGTTGCACGGCCCCGGTCGGGCTTCAGTACGGTGTATAGAACGCGCAGCGTGGTTGACTTGCCGGCGCCGTTCGGGCCGAGTAGCCCCGTGATTCTGCCGTCGGGCGCATCGAAGCTCACGCCACGCACGGCGTGAACCTTGCCGAAAGACTTGTGGATGCCTTCGACCCTGATCACGGCGCCGGCCCGGAGAAGTCGAGGAAAAACGGCATCACAAAACTGCGCTCCATGCACCCGGCATCCAGATCGTCCGAGCTCGCTGCAGCGACAAATTTCCCGATGAGTCGCGGCACGCAGCCAATCCCGGCCTGTCCATGGCCCTGTTGTACTCCGGTCAGGTGGCGCGCATGTCCAAGGTCGACCATTGCGAGCGCCGCATACCGTGGCGGCGTGATCGGGTCGACCTCGCCGGACAGCAAGAGTACGGGTACGTCGGTCGCAAGCGGCTCCCTGAAGTCCGGATCGACCGGCCCGGTTGGCCAAAGCGAGCACATTGCCTCGATCGCGTTGAGCTGCATGATGCCGATGTAACTGGCTTTGAGTGCGTCGAAGTCAATCGCGTCGCGATCGTAAAACGGCACGTCCTCCGAACACATGACCGCATTGTGCATACCCATCGCCAGCGCCTCGGCCATGCTTGCGGCAATCATGTGAAACTGTGCAGCGAGCGGCTCGAAGTTGCCGTTCGCTGCTTCGTGGATCAGCAGCGGCATAGTCGCGATGGAGCGCGCGTTGTAGGCGAGCAGGCGAATGGCGCCGGCTAACTCTTCGGGGCCGAAGTCGACCAGTTGCCGGCGGCCTGTGACCGGGTCTGTGAGATCGACGACAACCGCTTGCTCCTCGAGTTGTGCGCGCACATCGAGGAAGGCCTGTTGCAAGTTCGGAAAGCGCGCATCGCAGGTATCGTCGTTCGCGCAACGAAGCAGGATGTTGTCGAGTGCAAGCTGCGCTTCCGTGGCGATTTCCGGGCCCAGGGGCAACTGCGGAGGCACGACGCCGTCGAGGACTATCGAGCGTGTCGATGCCGGATAACGCCGGGCAAAATGCTGCGCAACACGCGTACCGTAGGAAACGCCGTACAGGTTCAATATCGGGTAGCCGAGCGCCTGGCGCACGGCCTCAAGGTCGGCAACCGCGACGCTCGTCGTGAAATAGCGAGGATCGTGCGGCAGCGCGTCGAGACACTCGCGCGTCAGCTCCAGAATCCGCTCGGTGCTGTACTGGCCCTCGACAAGATCCTCGCCGAAGTCACAGTTCATGCGCGACGAGCTACCCGTGCCGCGCTGGTCTACAAGCAATATGTCCCGGTTGCGGCGCACGTATTCAAAGGCGTGCGACCAGGCCGAATAGAATTCGATGGCGCCGCCACCGGGGCCACCCGCAAGCGGTACGAGCGGGTCGGGCTCGGGTTTCAGGCTTAGCGCGGGCACGACGGCAACAGCGAGCTCGATGTCAGGCGATTCAGGGTCGGCCGGGTTTTCCGGGCGCAGAATCGTGCCGCAGCGGGCCTTGATGCCGGGAAATGCCGGCCCGGCGCTGATGCGGCAGTCCTCTAGCTCCAGCGCCACCAGGTCGCCGGCGAAGAGCAGGATCAGGATGGTTGTGAAAACGGGCGCGCCGGTGCGAAACATGCGTATCCGCGGCAATCTCTCAAGGCGCGCTATCTTGGCGAGAAGCCGCCGGCATGTAAAGAATGCGGGAAGCGGTCTCACCAATAGCCATGGTCGCGAAGCGGCCTGTGCGGGAAGCGCTGTGGCGATGCTGCAGCGCAGCGACTAAAATGCGCGGCGTTTATTGCTCATTTTTTGATGAATGTCGAATCGTCATAACGTAATCGTGATCGGAGGGGGTCACGCCGGGACGGAGGCCGCGCTGGCCGCCGCGCGCGCCGGTGCCAGTACGCTTTTGATCACACATAAGGTTGCGACGCTCGGCCAGATGAGCTGCAACCCCGCAATCGGCGGTATCGGCAAGGGTCACCTGACCCGTGAAATCGACGCGCTGGGCGGCGTCATGGCGACGGCGATAGACCACGCCGGCATCCAGTTCCGCACGCTCAACGCGAGCAAGGGACCGGCGGTTCGCGCGACGCGCGCACAAGCAGACCGCGAGCTGTACAAGCGCGCGATCCGGCAGCAGCTCGAAAGTCAGCCAGGACTCACAATCGTCGAGGCAGCGGTTGACGACCTTATTGTCGACAACCTGACTGTCGATGGCGACCGTGTCGCGGGTGTCGTAACGTCGTCTGGCGAGAGGTTTCTCGCGGACGCGGTCGTGCTGACCGTTGGTACGTTCCTCGGCGGCCGCATACTCATCGGGCGCGAGGAAAAAGCTGGCGGTCGTGTCGGCGACGCACCGTCTATTCGCCTCGCGGACCGATTGCGGGAGATGCCGTTTCGCGTTGCGCGCCTGAAGACAGGCACCCCGCCGCGGCTCGATGGCAACACGCTCAACTTCGATGTCATGCAGGAGCAACCGGGCGACACGCCTGCGCCGGTGTTCTCGTTCATGGGCACACGTGCGGAGCATCCCGAGCAGGTGTCTTGCCACATCACGCGCACCAGCGAGGAGACGCACGACATCATCCGCGCTTCGCTGGAAGAATCGCCGATGTATTCAGGCCTCATCGACGGTGTCGGGCCACGCTATTGTCCATCCGTCGAAGACAAGATTGTGCGCTTCGCCGACAAGGCGTCACACCAGGTATTCGTCGAGCCCGAAGGCCTCGACACGGACGTGGTGTACCCGAACGGCATTTCAACGAGCTTGCCGTACGAGACACAGGTGCGCTTCGTGAAATCGATCCCCGGTTTCGAAAACGCACGCATTACGCAGCCGGGTTACGCCATTGAGTATGACTACTTCGACCCGCGCGACCTGCGTCCGACGCTCGAGACAAAACACATTACCGGCCTTTACTTTGCCGGCCAGATCAATGGCACGACTGGTTACGAAGAGGCCGGCGCCCAGGGCTTGCTCGCCGGCGTCAATGCAGCACGCTCGGCGCGGGAAGAACAGGGCTGGTTCCCGCAGCGCGACGAGGCGTATCTCGGCGTGCTCGTCGATGACCTGATCACGCGCGGCGTCAGCGAGCCTTACCGGATGTTCACGAGTCGCGCCGAATACCGGCTTACGCTCAGGGAGGACAACGCCGACGAGCGGTTGACGCCGGTGGGTCGCGAGCTGGGACTCGTGGACGAGTGGCGGTGGACACTCTTCGGACAAAAACGAGAAGTGATCGAGAACGAACAGGTCCGCTTGCGAGACATCCTCGTGCGGCCTGGCGATATTGCCGGGACGGACCGCGAGGCATTGCCACAGGGCCTGCAGCGCGAGTGCACGGCAGCGGACCTGTTGCGCCGTCCCGAGTTGCGGTACCCGGACGTGGTCGGCTTGTCGATGGTCGGAGAAATGCCGCGCGACGGGCTGGTCAGCGACGAGCAGGCCGAGCAGGTCAAACTTGCGGTTGAGGTGCGCGCCAGGTACGCCGGCTACATCGATCGTCAGCACCGCGAGATCGCAAAACACGCGAAACAGGAAAAACTGAGGCTTCCCGAAGACATCGACTATGCGACGGTCCACGGACTCTCGATCGAGGCACGGCAGCGACTGGAGCTGGCTCGCCCGGTGACGCTCGGCCAGGCATCTCGCCTTGAAGGCATGACCCCATCGGCCGTATCGTTGTTGTTGATTCACCTGAAGAAGCGACAGCTTGCCAAGTCCGCCTGACAAGTCCGCCTGACACGAGGCCACCCATGAAAATCATTCGACTGTTGCTGGTGATCACCGTATCGCTGGTCGCTATCTCGTTCGCCGTTTCCTCGTGCAGCAAACGTGAGGACCCGCTCGCCGGCATGTCCGTCATCAATCGTGCGCTGTCGACCGAGCCCGAATCGCTCGACCCGCAAAAAAGTCGCAGCGTGCAGGCGCTCGATGTGCTGCGGGATATCGGCGAAGGGCTCGTCGCCTACTCGGCATCCGGCGAGCTCATAGCCGCCACCGCAGCGAGCTGGGAGACCTCGAAAGACGGTCTTACCTATACGTTTCATGTAAGGCCAGAGGCGCGCTGGTCGAATGGCGACCCCGTGATGGCACAGGACTTCGTATCGGGGCTACAGCGGTTGGTCGATCCGCAGACCGCGGCTTTCTATGCGGCCGAGCTGGCAAATGTCGCGAATGCCACCGCGATCGTCGCGGGAGACATGCCGGTAACGACGCTCGGTGTCGAGGCGGTCGATGAAGCAACTCTCGTCATCTCACTGCTGCGGCCGACACCCTATCTGCTGAGCCTGCTGACGCACCCGAGCACGTTCCCGGTGAATCGCGGTTCGTTTGCGGAGCACGGCGATAGCTTTGCGAGAGCGGGCAAGCTGCTGTCGAATGGTGCTTACGTCCTCGTCGACTGGCAGCCGGGCTCGATCATCGAGCTGCGCCGCAACGAGCGTTACTGGAACAACGCGAACACCGCGATCGATGTCGTGCGTCATCATATCGTGACGCAAGAGATGGCCGAGGTGAATCGCTATCGTGCCGGTGAGCTGCACACCACGAGCACGGTTCCGCCGGACAACTTCGATCAGCTCCGGACGGAATACGCGGACGAGCTGCACATTGCGCCGACGCTGGGTGTCTACTACTACGGCTTCAATCTCACGAAGCCGCCGTTCAAGGACAACCCCGCATTGCGCCGGGCACTGTCAATGGCGATTGATCGCGAAGTACTGGTCGAGGCAATTACGGGTCGCGGCGAGGCGCCCGCATACAGCTGGGTGCCGCCCGGCATCGAAAACTACGAGCCACCGAGGCTCTCATATGCCGATCTCAGCCAGGACGAACGCAACGCGCTCGCGCGAAGCCTTTACAAGAAGGCCGGCTATAGCGACGCAAATCCGTTGCGGTTCGAGCTGCGCTACAACACGTCCGACACCCAGCAACGGATTGCCCTTGCCGTGCAGGCCATGTGGCGCGAGGTTCTGGGCGTCGAGGCCACTCCGGTCAACGTCGAGTTTCAGGTACTGCTCGATCAGATGCGCGATGCTGAGGTGACCGAAGTGTTTCGCTCCAGCTGGTTCGGTGATTACAACGACGCCAATACGTTCCTCGCGATCATGCAGAGCGGCAACCCCGGCAACATGCCGCGCTACGCGAATGAGGAATACGACACATTGATGAAGTCGGCCAGCGAACAGCTGGACCTCGATCGGCGCCGTCTGTATCTAGAGGAGGCAGAGCGCGTGCTGCTGGCCGATCATGCGGTTATCCCCCTGTACATCTATGTCAGCAAGCATCTCGTCAGTCCCGAGGTCGGCGGCTGGGAAGACAACATCCTCAATTACCATTACAGTCAGCATCTGAGCCTCGACGCGGCCGAATAGTCCGCGCCAACAACGGAATCACGCTTTGTTGCGATACGCGTTGCGCAGACTGCTGGGGGCGGTCCCGACACTGTTTCTGGTCATCGTTCTCGCCTTCCTCCTGGTACACGCGGCGCCGGGCGGGCCGTTCGATGACCAGCGCGTGCTGCCCCCGGAAATCGAGGCGAACATCGCCGCCGCCTATCACCTCGACGAACCCCTGGTCATGCAGTTCCTGCGCTACATCGGCGGCGTGCTGCGGGGCGATTTCGGGCCATCATTCAGCTACCGGGATTACACGGTCAGCGAACTGATAGGTCGCTCGTTCCCGATTTCGCTGCAACTCGGCGCGCTCGCGACGCTGCTCGCAGCAATCGTCGGTGTCGGAACCGGGGTTGTCGCAGCGCTGCGGCAGAACTCAGCGCTCGATAAGGTCGTAATGGGCTTCGCGATGACCGGCATATCAATACCGGTGTTCGTCATCGCTCCGTTGTTAGTACTGTTGTTCGCCGTCAAGCTGCAGTGGCTGCCGGCAAGCTGGACAGGCGGCCAGGGCGCTTCGCGCCTGTTATTGCCGGTCATATCGCTCGCGCTGCCGCAAATCGCCTATGTTGCGAGGCTGACGCGAGCAAGCTTGATCGACGTACTGTCGAGCGACTTCATTCGAACGGCGCGGGCACAGGGGCTCGGTACCGTCGCCATCATTCGTTATCACGCGCTGAAGCCGGCGATGTTGCCGGTGCTGTCATACCTGGGCCCGGCAGTTGCAGCCGTACTGACAGGTTCGGTCGTCGTAGAGGAAATCTTCGGTATCCCGGGGCTCGGACAATTGTTCGTGCGCGGCTCACTGAATCGTGACTACACGCTCGTGCTCGGCGTGGTCGTTTTCTATGCGTCACTCATTGTGCTCTTCAACCTGGTCGTCGACCTGCTCTACGGCGTCATCGACCCGCGGATTCGGCAGCGATGAGCATGTTCTCGAGAGCGTTCGCCCACATGCGCACGAGCCGCACGGTCATGTTCAGCGGCGGGCTGTTGGTTGCTATCGCGATCATCGCGATCATTGGTCCGTGGATTAGTCCGCACAGTTACCTGACCACAGACTTCGATAACCTGGTGCACGCACCGACGCTCCGGTCGATGAACGTTTTCGGAACGGACGATCTCGGCCGTGATCTGTTCGTTCGCACTATGCTCGGTGTTCAGGTTACGCTCGTCGTCGCGATCGTCGCGAGTGTCGTCAGCCTCGTGATCGGGGTGCTCTATGGAGCAACCGCGGGCTATATTGGGGGCCGCGTCGATGCGGTCATGATGCGTCTCGTCGATACACTGTACGCAACGCCTTTTATCTTTTTCGTGATTCTGCTGCTCGTCGTTTTCGAGCGGAATTTCCTGCTCATCTTCGTGGCGATCGGCGCGATCAACTGGCTCGATATGGCGCGCATCGTGCGTGGCCAGACGCTGAGCCTGCGCGAGCGCGAATTCGTGGAATCCGCGAAGCTCATCGGTGTGTCGACACCGCGGATCATCCTGCGGCATATCGCACCGAACCTGATTGGCGTAGTGATTGTCTACGTCACGCTGACGATTCCGCAGGCAATTCTCATCGAGTCCTTCCTGAGCTTCCTCGGGCTCGGCATCCAGGAGCCACAAACGTCACTCGGCAAGCTTGTCAGTACGGGCGTCCCGAAGATGGGGAACGCGTTGTGGATGCTGCTGATTCCGGCAACGCTGCTCGCGACGATTCTGCTGTGCTTCAATTTTCTCGGCGACGGCTTGCGCGACTTGTTCGATTCGAGGCAGTCGCGATGAGCTTGCTGGACGTCAAAGGACTGTCCATTCGCTACGGTGACGCCGAGGTCGTCTCGGATCTTTCGTTCAGTGTGGACACCAAGGAATCGGTCGGCCTCGTTGGTGAATCCGGCTCCGGCAAGACGCAGACGGCGCTGGCAATCCTGGGCCTTTTGCCACGGCAGGCAACGATCGAAGGCAGCGTCAAGCTCGCTGGAACGGAGATCATTGGTGCCAGTCATTTGGTGCTGAATCGGCTGCGAGCAGAGCGCGTCGGTATCGTGTTTCAGGATCCGTCGCAGGCATTGAATCCTTACGTACCGATCGGCATGCAGCTCCGCCGCATCCTTCTCGAACACGGCATCGCGACCGGCTACGAGGCCGATCAGCGCGTGATGCACATGCTCGATCGCGTTGGCTTGCCGGACCCGGAGAGGCAGTTTCGCGCATACGCGCACCAGTTGTCGGGCGGCATGCGGCAGCGCGCGATGATAGCGTCAGCGCTGATAGCGGAGCCCGACCTGCTGATCGCTGACGAGCCGACGACCGCGCTCGACGTTACGGTTCAGGCGCAGATACTCGAGCTGCTCGAACGTATCCGCGACAACACGGCGCTGCTGCTGATCACGCACGATCTGGCGATAGTTGCCGGACATTGCGAGCGGATGCTGGTGCTCGAGCGGGGCAGGCTCGTCGAGGAGGGTCAAACGCGCAAGGTATTCAGCGCCGCTTCCGCCGCGCACACCAGGGCGCTGATCGAAGCCGCCCCGCACTTCGATTCGACCTCGTCACCGGCGCCGACGGATGGCGAGATGCTGCTCAATGTCGAGGACGCGTCGATCAGCTACCGCGAGCGAGGAGATAACGGCGAATTGAAAGCGGTGCAGGGTCTCGGGCTGGAGCTGCGCGAGAGCGAGACCGTCGCGGTCGTCGGTGAGTCTGGCTCCGGCAAATCAACACTCGTGCGAGCTATCCTGGGGTTAATCCCGATGCGCTCCGGCCGCGTGATGTTTTGTGGCCGCGATATCAGTGGTCCGGTACAGGCACGCGCAATCGAAACCCGACGTGACCTGCAGCTGGTATTCCAGGACCCGGCGGGCTCGCTGAATCCGCAGTGGCGCGTCGAACAACTCGTCGCCGAACCATTAACGGTTCATGAGCCGGGTCTCGACGGCGCCGCGCGCAAGGAGCGCGTCATGGCGATGCTCGAGCGCGTCGGACTGGACGAGGGTTTCGCGGCGCGCTTCCCGCATGAACTGTCCGGCGGCCAGGCGCAACGTGTCGCCATCGCGCGCGCCCTGATCGTGAATCCGAAAGTACTGGTCTGCGATGAGGCCGTGGCCGCACTCGACGGTTCGGTCCGGCGGCAGATTCTCGCGCTGCTGCGCAGGGAACAGGACGATACGGGTTTGTCCGTCATCTTCATCTCGCACGACCTGGCTGTCGTGCGTTCGATCAGTCACCGCGTGCTGGTGTTGTACCTCGGCAGGCTCGTGGAGCTGGCGGACGGGGAGTCTATATTCGAACGGCCGCTGCACCCTTACACGCGCGCATTACTGGATGCGGTGCCCGTTCCCGATCCACTGGCACCGGGTGGGCGCCTGTCCATCAAGGGTGAGGTGCCATCGATTCTGGAACCGCCTTCAGGATGTGCGTTTCACCCGCGCTGTCGGCACGCTGATACACGCTGCAAGGCGGAGCTGCCCCGGCCGCGCACGATCGACGGCACGGAAGTCGCTTGTCACCACGCCGGCGAGCTGTAAAAACAGGGTCAGAGTCACATTTCTTCCAGCGCCCCGGGTTCGGGATCAAGGGGTGAATAAATGTGACTCTGACCCTGTTTTTTTACTGCCCGAGGGGGATAGGCATCGGTGCACCGTTAACCGTCAACAGGCCCTTGGCATACTCGGCGCGCATCTCGTAGACGTCTCCGTTCTTTCTCAGGAAACCCATACCGACGACAGCGCCGGCCTGTGGATTCGTTGCCATCGCGAAGTCGACGAACTCGGACGCAACAATGAGATCCGCTTCCGCGTTGAGATCCAGCAAGACCGAGCTCCAGTTGAAGTCAGCGGTATCCGACGCATCAATCGTGAAGCGCATCTTCGACGTAACGGGACCTTGCGGCAGTGTGAAGTCGAACTGGTCGAACTTCACCTCGAAGCCGGCAGCGACAAGTTGCTGTAGGTCGTCCTCGAGCAACACGAACAGCTGCTGCGCAGGTATGTTGTCATCGACGGTTTCCAGAGCCTGTACCACGCGGCCGAATGAGGCACCGTCCAGGTCCGTGAAGTGCATGGCAATTTCAAGGTCCATGTCGCCATAACCGGGCACGGCTACACCGGCAAACGCCATGCGGGCGTCGCCATTGATACGGTCGCCGTCGATCCCGGAGTTGCCCGATATCGATAACGGTCCGAATGCGAGAGTTTCGACACCCTGTTCCTCGACGCCGACAGCTGCCATCGTCATGTCGAAGTCACCAACCGCGACGCCGAAGCGGCTCGGTCGCTGGTTGGCGGAGAACGCTGTCTTGCCGACGTGCAGCGTGCTGCCCTCGGCATTGACAGTCATCGAATCCAGGACGCCCGAGACGACGATGTCTTGTGTATCCGGATTCATCGAGAAGTCAACGTCGGCAGCACCCCACGAAGCGTGCGCTCCGCCGGCTTCGTGGGAGCCCGGCTCGACCACGTAGTTTGCGGCGACAGCGCCGTTGAGTCCGATGTCGGAGTAAATCGTGCCCGGTATCGGAAAGGTATCACCGTCGGGAAATTCGATGAACATCGTCGACACGCCACGGCCGAGTCCGGGCGCGAGCGAGCCTCGGTCGCGGGTGATCGACGTAACCGGGATCAGGCCATGATCGATCTTGGTATCAATGATCAATGACGGGAAGCCACCTGCGGTGTCGCCGCCGACGAGCTCCTGGATGGCCGCTTGCACGTCCGGGTCGCGAATCTCGACGCGATGTCGGCCCTCCGAGGAGAACCAGCCCCGATCGAAACGCTCCGAGGTGACGACGATCTCCTCGTTGTCGTCCGCGGCACGCTGCAGGTTTTCGTCGACCGACTCTTCCGCGATGCGGCCGATGATCCCGGGCGACACGAGCACTATGAGCGCGATGACGATGAGCAATACGACAATGCCTTTTTTCACGGGGCTTCCTTGGTAGAAAAATGCGCGCTGATGCTAGCACGCCAACCCCGGGATTCGTGGAACTACGTCTGGTATTCGCCGCCGAGTGTCACTACCATAGCGGCCTCTGAGTGTCCGGGCCTTGCGTTCGGCCCCCGTAAGTTCCCTGAAAAACAGTTGGTTACGAACATGAAAATCGCAGCGGCCATTGCCACCCTGAGCCTCACCTGCCTGATCCTGGCGTCCCCGGCGGCCGCCGAAGGCAACCTCGAACGAGGCGCGAAGCTCGGCTATAGCTGTCTCGGCTGCCACGGCATCGACGGCTACCGGAATGCCTATCCGTCGTATCGTGTGCCGCGACTCGGTGGCCAGAAGGCGGCATACCTGGCGACCGCAATCCAGGGCTATCGCGATGGCACGCGCGCGCACCCGACGATGAAAGCGCAGGCGTCGAGCCTGAGCGATCAGGACATAGAAGATCTCGCGGCGTACCTTGCGAGCATCGGTGCTGAAACCGTCGCGTCAGGCGGCTCGGAGACCGAGGGCATCGAGGCCGCCGCCACCTGTGTCGCTTGCCACGGCCAGAACGGCATCAGCATGTCACCGACGTGGCCTACGTTGGCGGGACAACACGAAGACTATCTTCTACATGCGCTGAACCAGTACCGTGACGGCTCGCGTAACGATCCCGTCATGAGCCAGATGGCAGCGACGCTATCCGACGATGATGTCGAGCTTCTCGCACAGTTCTTCTCCGGCCTGAAAGGCCTGGAAACGACGGTCGTGGAGTGATCTCCACCCAGTTGGGAGAACCAATGCCGCAGCAAGTGGCGCAAACGACGCGAGTCGGTGACGGCATTGTCGCCATCGACACCCAGTACATGCGGCCGCTGCTCGATGCGAGCCACCTGATCACGCAGCAGGGCCGGGCCGCGTTCGTCGATACAGGCGCAAATTCCAGTGTTCCGTTTTTGCTTGACGCGCTACGACAACAGGACCTGGATACCGGCGACGTCGATTATTTATTCCTGACACACGTGCATCTCGATCACGCCGGCGGCGCGGGGTCGCTGATGCGCGAACTCCCCAACGCGATGTGCGTCATTCATCCGCGCGGTGCGCCACACATGGCGGACCCCACGAAACTGATCGCCGGAACGAACGCGGTCTATGGCGAGCAGCAGGCTCGCGAGATGTACGGTGAGATCCTGCCGATCGACGCGGCCCGGATCGTCGTTGCGGAAGACGAGCAGCGTTTCGAGTTCGCCGGTCGTGAAATGCAGACGCTGCATACCGAGGGACATGCTTTACATCATTACTGCCTGTACGACGCACGGTCACGCGGCGTTTTTACGGGCGATAGTTTCGGCATCTCCTACCGCGAACTCGACACGAAGAACGGCGAGTTCATTTATCCGACAACGACGCCGCCACATTTCGAGCCGGTCGAGGCACACAAGGCCGTAGATCGAATCATGGGTTTGCGGCCCGAGAAGCTCTACCTCACGCACTACAGTCGCGTCGACGACGTCGATCGGCTCGCCGCCGACATGCACGAGTGCATTGACGGCTTCGTTGCGATCGCCGAGCGCCATCGCGACGACGACGAACGTTGCGAAGCTATGCAGACAAGTATGTTTGATTTCCTGGTGGACAGGCTGGCCGCACATGGCTACCCGGGTGATCGCGATTCAATATGGTCGGTGGTACAACACGACGTGAAACTCAACTCACAGGGCCTCGATTCCTGGTTGCACTGGTTGGAGCGAAATAAATGAGTAGTCCGGACAAGTTCCGCGCGTACCGAATAAACGAACAGGCCGGCAAGGTCGTGGCGGGGTTCGAAGACCTGTCGATTGACGACCTGACGGAGGGCAATGTCGTCGTCAAAGTGAGCCACTCCACAATCAACTACAAGGACGCACTTGCGGCCACCGGCGCAGGCAAAATATTGCGGCGCTTTCCGCTGAATGGCGGCATCGATCTTGCCGGCACGGTTGCAAGTTCGGATGACGCGGAATTTCAGCCGGGCACGCCTGTGCTCGTCAATGGCTGTGGCCTCAGCGAAACGGTTGACGGCGGGTACTCGGAGTACGCGCGGATCGACAGCAAGAGTCTCGTGCCCATACCCGATGGACTGGATGCGGCGCAGGCAATGCAGCTCGGCACGGCCGGCTACACGGCCGCGCTCGCAATTCATCGGATGGAACAAAACGGGCAGATGCCGGAAAACGGGCCCGTCGTCGTCACCGGGGCAACCGGCGGCGTTGGCAGCGTTGCAATCGACATGCTGGCGGGCCGGGGCTACGACGTCGTGGCGGTCACAGGCAAGGTCAGCGAGGAGCGCTACCTGCGCAACCTCGGCGCCAGCCGAATCCTGTTGCGCGACCAAATCGATTTCGGCAAGCGGCCGCTGGAGAAGGCCCAGTGGGCCGGAGCGATCGATAATCTCGGCGGTGATTACCTGGCTTGGCTGACACGAACCGTGGATTATGGGGGCAACATTGCATCAATCGGTCTCGCGGCGAGTCCGGCGCTCAATACAACCGTAGTCCCGTTCATTTTGCGGGCGGTGTGCCTGCTCGGCATCAACTCGGTGGACACGCCACGCGACCTGCGACTGGCCGTGTGGTCGAGAATTGCCGGCGACCTCAAGCCGCGGCACCTGGACGTGATCGGCGAGCAATCCATCGATTTCGCCAATCTCCCGGAGTATTTCCAGGCATTCCTGGATGGCGCCGTCACGGGCAGGACGGTCGTCCGGATAGCCTGATGCTTTACTGTGGGAGCGCGCCCCGGCGCGCGACGCCCACATAGCGATTGCTGTCGATCGCGCGCCGGGGCGCGCTCCCACAAGCGATTTTTGTTCCACCTAAAACTTACCGAATGCCCTATTTGGGAATGGGTGCTCGCGTGGTTTAGAATCCGGCCCCCGCCGTTCTTAATCAGCATTAAGAACGGCCTCGATCGGACCCCAGAGGACCCAGCATGAGTGCAGGAGCCAGATTCCGCGCGGCTTTGGAAGCCGAGCGTCCACTGCAGGTCGTTGGTGCGATCAACGCCTATGCGGCCTTGCTGGCCGAGCGGGCCGGCTTCCGGGCAATCTACCTCTCGGGTGCCGGCGTCGCGAATGCCTCGTTCGGCCTGCCGGATCTCGCAATGACCACCCTGAATGACGTCTGCGAGGACGTGCGTCGCATCGCCTCGGCAACGGACGTGCCCTTGCTCGTCGACATCGACACGGGCTGGGGCAGCGCGTTCATGATTTCGCGAACGATTCGGGAAATGATCTGGTCGGGCGCCGCCGCCTGCCATATCGAGGACCAGGTCGCTGTCAAACGTTGCGGGCACCGCCCCGGCAAGGCGTTGGTCGAAAGTCGCGAGATGTGCGATCGACTCAAGGCGGCCGCAGACGGTCGCATCGACGATCAGTTTGTGATCATGGCGCGCACTGACGCACACGCCGTCGAAGGACAACAGGCGGCCATCGATCGTGCCGGCGCCTACGTCGAAGCAGGCGCGGACATGATTTTCGCCGAGGCACTGACAACGCTCGACGAGTACCGGCAATTTACCGATGCCGTAGGGGCTCCGGTGCTTGCCAATCTGACCGAGTTCGGCAAGACGCCACTATTCACCATTGAGGAGCTTGCGAATGTCGGCGTTCGCATGGCGCTGTACCCGCTGAGCGCGTTTCGCGCGATGTCGGCGGCGGCACTCAATGTTTATACGACGCTGCGCGAGGAAGGCACGCAGGCTTCGACAATTGACGCGATGCAAACGCGTATGGAGTTGTACGAGGTGCTTGGGTACCAGGCGTACGAAGACAAACTCGATGAGTTATTTGCGGAGCAAGGCCTGAAGACAGGCAGCAACTGAACGTCCCGCGACGGGAAAGGGGGGAAAATGGCAGCAGCGAAGAAAACAGGCGGACTGGCCGGTGTGACGGCCGGCGCAACGCATATATGCACGGTCGGAAAAGAAGGCGCTGGCCTGACCTACCGCGGTTACGATATCTACGATCTCGCGAACAACGCGTGCTTTGAGGAAGTTGCTTACCTGTTGTTGCACGGCAAGCTGCCGACCCAGGCCGAGCTCGACGCCTACGTCGAAAAAATCAAGGCAAACCGGGGCCTGCCGGATGCGTTGAAGACGGTTCTCGAGATGGTGCCGGGCGACGCACACCCGATGGACGTGTTGCGCACGGGCGTATCGTTCCTCGGCAACATCGAGCCCGAAGGCGATTTCTCGAACCAGTCCAATGTTGCCGACCGCCTGCTCGCCTGCATCCCGTCAATGCTGCTCTACTGGCATCGCTATCACGCCGACGGCGTACGCATCGACACGGAAACCGGCGACGATAGCATCGCAGGCCATTTCCTGCACATGCTGCACGACAAGGAACCGAAGGAACTGCACCGCAAGTGCCTCGACACGACACTGATTCTTTATGCCGAGCACGAGTTCAATGCATCGACCTTCACGGCCCGCGTCATCACGGGCACCTTGCCCGACATGCACTCCGCCGTGACGGGCGCCATCGGCGCATTGAGTGGGCGCCTGCACGGTGGTGCGAACGAAGCTGCAATGGAGTTGATCGAGCTGTATGACACGCCGGAAGCAGCGATCGAAGGTATCCACGAGAAGCTTGCGAGCAAGGCCCTGATCATGGGCTTCGGCCATCGTGTTTACACGACGTCGGATCCGCGTAATTCAGTGAACAAGAGGATGTCGAAAGCGCTCGCGGACGACATCGGAAATACCGTTCTGTATCCCGTATCCGAGGCGATTGAAAAGGTCATGTGGGATGAGAAAAAGTTGTTTGCAAACACCGACTTTTTCGCGTCCAGCGTCTATCACTTCATGGGCATCCCGACGTACCTGTTCACACCGATCTTCGTCTGTGCACGAATCACGGGCTGGACCGCACACATCATGGAACAGCGTGCGGACAACAAGCTGATCCGCCCGGCCGCCGATTACATCGGGCCGAGTCTGCAGGAATGGATCGCGATCGAAGACCGTAGCTGATCACGGTTTAAGGAAAGCACAATGTCCGACATTGGAATTCGCTCGGCGAGGCGTCCCGACTGGGACAAGGAACTGGCCGACATCGCGGACTATGTCTGCGATGCGGAGATCGACAGCGACCTTGCTTTCGAAACCGCCCATTACTGCCTGATGGACACGCTGGCCTGCGGGCTCCAGGCGCTGGACTACCCGGCGTGCACAAAGCTGCTTGGACCAGTCGTGCCCGGAGCGACACTGTCCGGTGGCGCGCGCGTGCCCGGGACGTCCTACGAGCTCGAGCCTGTCATGGCCGCATTCAACATCGGCGCGATGATTCGCTGGCTCGATTTCAACGATACCTGGCTGGCCGCAGAGTGGGGCCATCCGTCGGACAATCTCGGCGGCATCCTCGCAGTAGCCGATTACCTCAGTCGTCGGAATCGTGCGGTCGGCAAGGACCCACTGACGATGCAGGACGTGCTGACCGCCATGATCAAGGCGCACGAGATCCAGGGCGTACTCGCACTCGAGAACAGCTACAACCGCGTCGGACTCGACCACGTACTGCTGGTGCGGGTCGCGTCGACGGCTGTCGTGGCACGCATGCTCGGCGGGGGTCGTGAGCAGGTCCTGAATGCCTTGTCGCATGCGTGGATCGACGGCGGCGCCTTGCGTACTTATCGCCACGCACCCAATACAGGATCACGCAAGAGCTGGGCCGCCGGCGACGCAACGAGTCGAGCAGTGCGCCTCGCGCTGATCGCGATGACCGGAGAGATGGGATATCCGTCGGCGTTGTCCGCGAAAGTCTGGGGCTACTACGACGTGCTGTTCAAGGGCAATGGCTTCAAGTTCCAACGGCCCTACGGTAGCTACGTCATGGAAAATATCCTGTTCAAAATTTCGTTCCCGGCGGAGTTCCACGCACAGACTGCTGTCGAGGCGGGCATGGCATTGCACGATACCGTGAAAGGCCGCATCGACGACGTCGAGAAAATCGTCATCGAAACGCAGGAGGCTGGTGTGCGCATTATCGATAAGACCGGCCCACTGGATAACCCGGCGGATCGTGACCACTGCATTCAGTACATGGTGGCCATTCCGATGATCTTCGGCCGGTTGACCGCCGCCGATTATGAGGACGATGTGGCAAGTGACCCGCGCGTCGATGCGCTGCGTGACAAGATGGAGGTCACCGAGAACGAGCAGTTCACCAAAGACTATTTCGATCCCGGGAAACGTTATATCGGCAACGCCGTGCAGGTTTTCTTCACGGATGGCTCCAGCACCGACCGCGTCGAGGTCAATTTCCCGATGGGACATCGCAAACGTCGCGACGAAGGCATCCCCGTGCTCAAGCAGAAGTTCATCGATAGCGTGTCGCCGAAGCTGGCCGAGGGGCAGTGGGCTGAGCTCAATACGATCTGCGCTGATCGTGACAAGCTCGCTGCAACGGCCGTCGACGACTTCATGGCGTTGCTGGTTACTTGATTCTTAGAACACTTGTCGAAGCGCGACATTGGCGGGGCTTTGGCATGCTTTTTTGCGCTCATGGCTCCCTTCGGTCCGCTTGATGTCCATGGATGGACGAATGCCGCGAAGCACATGGATGTGCGAGAGCGGCGAACTTCCTCGAAAAACATCGCCGGCGGCCCCCTTGATAAGCTCAGGCAAACACGCACAGTCACTATAATGGTTCGTCGTGACCATTGAGCTCGCACATATTCAGGGGGCCATCGACGGCCTTGGGCAGACGTTTCCTGGCGATGCCGCGGAGAAGTTCACCGAGCTGCTCGGGGAGCTCGACAAGTGGAATCGGAAGGTCAATCTCACCGCCATTCGTGATGGCGGGGAGATGGTTACCGGGCATTTGCTCGACAGTCTTGTCGTGCGGCCGTATCTGGAGGGCGCTTCCGTGCTCGACGTCGGCACCGGAGCCGGCTTTCCCGGCCTGCCGCTGGCTATCGCGGAACCGGAGCGGCAATTCGTCCTCGTTGACAGTAACAACAAGAAGATCCAGTTCGTGCAGCATGTCGCCGGGCTGCTCGGCGTCGATAACGTTAATGCCGTGAAAGCTCGCACAGAAGACTATGCACCCGGCGAGCGCTTTGATACCGTCGTTGCTCGAGCTGTGGCCGCGTTGCCGCGGCTAATAGAGATAGCAGGACATCACGTTGGAGAGGACGGGGTGTTCGTGGCCCTCAAGGGGCGTTATCCGGCGGCAGAACCAGAACAAATACCCGCCGGCTGGAACTGTACGGTCGCCGAACTCTCGGTGCCGGGGCTCGATTCGGGCTCTCGGCACGCTGTACTTATGCGAAGGGCTAAAGAATGACGCGCATCATCGCGGTTGCAAATCAGAAGGGCGGGGTTGGCAAAACCACGACCTGTGTGAATCTGTCCGCGTCCCTGGCGGCAACGCAACGCCGCGTATTGCTCGTCGATATGGACCCGCAGGGCAACGCGACAATGGGCTGTGGCATCGACAAGATGGAGGTCGAGTATTCCGCATGCGACGTTCTGCTCGGTGATGCAACAGCGGCCGACACGATCGTCTCCGCTCCCAAGGGTGGTTTTGCGGTATTGCCCGGCAACGAGGACCTGACGCTTGCGGAGGTGAAGCTCCTGCAGGAAATTGGTCGTGAGATGAAATTGCGCAAGGCGCTCGCGCCAGTCGCCGGCCTTTACGATTACATCCTCATCGACTGTCCACCGTCGATCAACATGCTAACCGTCAACGCCCTGACGGCCGCCGACGGCGTACTGATTCCAATGCAGTGCGAGTATTACGCGCTGGAGGGTCTGAGTGCGCTACTAAATACCGTCGAGCAGGTTCGGGAGAGTGTCAATCCGCAACTCGAGGTCTACGGCATCCTGCGAACGATGTTCGATCCGCGCATCAACCTCTCGAACGAGGTATCGATGCAGCTGATCAAGCACTTTGACAAGACGGTCTTTCGTACCTGTGTACCGCGCAACATCCGCCTCGCTGAGGCGCCGAGCTTTGGACTCCCGGTGTTGTTGCATGATCGCTCGTCGCGCGGGGCCATCGCGTATCTCGCGCTGGCGGGAGAGATACTCAGGCGCGAGGACGAGCAGGTTTTGAGGGCGGTTCGATGAGCGGGCCTGGAAACAACTGATGAATGCAAAGAAGAAACGACTCGGACGCGGTCTCGACGCCCTGCTGTCGAAGCCCGTCGCGGAAACGGCGGCGGTAACCGGGGCCCGCGCTGACGGCCCGTTGAAGCAGATTCCGCTCGACCTGCTGCAGCGCGGCCAGTATCAGCCGCGCATTGACATGCGCCAGGACTCGCTCGAGGATCTCGCCAACTCGATCAAGGCGCAGGGCGTCGTGCAGCCAATCATCGCGCGGCCGATCGACAAAGCCGGTGCGTCGCAACGTTATGAAATCGTTGTCGGCGAGCGGCGCTGGCGAGCGGCGCAAATTGCGGGTCTCGACGATATCCCCACCATCGTTCGTGAAGTGAGTGACGACGACGCGATCGCCATGGCGCTCATCGAGAACATCCAGCGCGAGGACCTTAACCCGCTCGAAGAGGCGCGTGCCCTGGACCGGCTGATTCGCGAGTTCGACCTGACGCACGCGGAAGTCGCCGAAGCGGTCGGCCGGTCACGGGCGTCCGTGAGCAACCTGCTGCGGTTGCAGGACCTGTCCGCAAAAGTGAAACAACTGCTCGAAGCTCGGGAGATAGAAATGGGTCACGCGCGTGCGCTGTTGTCGATCGGCAACGCCGTGCAGCAGTACGATCTGGCCCGCCAGGTTGTCCGCAAGGGTTTGTCGGTGCGCGAGACCGAACGGCTTGTGAAACGCATGTTAGCCGGCGGGCCCGAAAAGACACCGGCGAAAAAGCCGGCAGGCGGCAACGCGGATATCCGACGGCTCGAAGTGGAGGTGTCGGAAAAGCTGGGCGCGAAGGTTAGCGTGCAGCACTCGCAAAAAGGTTCTGGCAAGCTTGTTATCATCTACAATAGCCTCGACGAACTCGATGGCATCCTGAAACACATTCGCTAATCCCTGGGACTATTCATATGGTCGTGTCAAAGGTCATTATTCGTTGCCTGCTTTTGCTGGCTATTTTCGTCAGCCCGCTCGCACAGGCGGATGCGATGGACGACATCCTCGAGCGCGGCACGTTACGGGTCGGCATCGCCGAATTCGTCCCCTGGGCCATGCCGGCGAA
>Ga0255052_10000303_pt1 | contig 38986 bp, 34 predicted proteins | sample JV7_2_21_MG_FD_188632 | JGI IMG/M metagenome (GOLD analysis project Ga0255052, IMG submission 188632) | Seawater microbial communities from Jervis Inlet, British Columbia, Canada - JV7_2_21 | ecosystem: Environmental > Aquatic > Marine > Inlet | place: Canada: British Columbia | collected...
ACCTGCTGGTCATGTCGCCGTATTCGGTGCTGCCCGCGGACGGTGATGACACGGCGGCATTCGCGGACCTGTTGCCCGTTCTGTCTCACGCCGATGCCTGTGCGTTCGCCGGCCAACCGGGACCGGGCGACTGGAGTATTGGAGACTTCAGGAAATTTCATACGAGGGCCTGGGCGATAATGCAGCGGCGAAATGCACGCTCTCTCGTTGCGGCGGGGGTATAAACTAATATACGGTCTAGCGTCGCGGGATAACGGGGACGGGCCCTTTGCAGCCGATAACACCAGATTCGCACGGGATTGCCGTTCTGCTGCTCACCGTGGCAGCCCTTATCCTCTTTACGCGTGACCGCTTCCCGCTCGAGTCGTCAAGCCTCGGCATCCTCATCGTTCTCGTTGCCGGTTTTCAGTTTTTCCCCTACGTAAGCGACGGCGTCCCCCTGGGACCGGCCGAGTTTTTTGCAGGCTTCGGCAACGAAGCACTCGTAACGATTTGTGCGCTCATGATCGTCGGCAAGGCGCTGGAAACGACCGGTGCGCTGCAACCACTGGCAACGATAGTGGGACGAGCGTGGTCAACGCGCCCGGTCCTCGCATTGCTCATAACGCTCGTCGCCGGGGCCATATTGAGCGCGTTCATGAACAATACGCCGATTGTGGTTCTGCTGATGCCGATCCTGGTCGGCGTCTCACTTCGGGTCAAGTTTCCAGTCTCGAGCGTCATGTTGCCGATGGGGCTGGCGACGATTATCGGTGGCATGTCCACGACGATAGGCACATCAACGAACCTGCTGGTAGTCGGCATCTCACGGGATCTCGGCATGGAGCGCTTCGGCATGTTCGACTTCATGCTGCCGGTGGTGCTCGTCGGTGGCGCGGGCATTGCTTTCCTGTGGTTGATAGCGCCGCGCCTGCTGCCGGATCGTGACCCGCCAATGGCGGATACTTCGCCCCGCGTTTTTTCGAGCCAGCTTTATATCAAGGAAAGTGGATTCGCCGACGGCAAGAGTCTGTCCGAGGTACTGGCAAAGACTGACGGGCATATGCGCGTGGACAGAATCCAGCGAAGCGAGTCCCTGTTCCTGGCCAAACTGCCATCCGTGATATTGCAGCCGGGAGATCGGCTGTTCGTCAAAGACTCGCCCGAGAATCTAAAACATTTTGAGCGCGAGCTGGGGGCCACGCTCTATAACGTATCGGACATGGAACATCCGGTCGACGAGGACACCCCGCTTCAGGCTGCAGGACAACAACTTGCGGAAGTTGTCGTGACCCGCGGATCGCCATTGCATTTGCGCAGCCTCGCGGCGGCACGGTTCAGTAACAGTTACGGGCTCTTGCCGTTGGCGCTGCACAGGGCGCGCACGCCGAGTGCCCAGGTCACCGGCGACCTCAACATGGTTCGGCTGCGCGCCGGTGATGTTCTGCTGGTTCAGGGCTCCCGGGATTCGATCGATAGCCTCAAAGCCAGTGGCAACATGCTCGTACTTGACGGTACGACGGATCTTCCGCACACGCATCGGGCCAATCGCGCGCTTGGCACGATGGCGTTCGTCGTGCTTGCGGCGGCCCTCGGCATCATGCCGATATCCGTCAGCGCGATTATCGGTGTCGGTGTGATGATGATCACGGGTTGCCTGTCGTGGCGGGATGCGGCACATGCGCTCTCGACGCCTGTCATCATGATCATCGTGACGAGCCTGGCGCTCGGCAAGGCCCTGATGGGTACCGGTATGGCGGATTACCTCGCCATGAGCTTTGTCAATGTTGCCTCGGGCATGGAGATCCCGCTTATATTGAGCGCCTTCATGTTGATCATGACGATCCTGACCAATGTGGTCTCCAACAACGCGGCGGCCGTCATTGGCACGCCGATCGCCGTCGCCATCGCGCAGCAACTTGGCGCCAGCCCGGAACCATTCGTGCTGGCAGTACTTTTCGGCGCCAATATGAGCTATGCGACGCCGTTCGGCTACCAGACAAACCTGCTCATCCTGAGTGCCGGCGGCTACAAATTCTCTGATTTCATGCGGGTCGGCATCCCCCTGACGATCATCATGTGGGTCGGCTTCTCGATTGTCCTGCCGCTCCTGTATGGCCTGTAATTAGAACCTATCTCAGAATTCCGCAAAGACCGCCTCGCGGCCATGCGGAATTCTGAGGTAGGTTCTAGTCATATTCCTTGACGAATACCGCAGCCACAGAGATACTCGGCCCCATGAATGCTCGCTTAGTACAGCACTGGTCCTGGCTGCCCCTCGAGGAGTGGGTGGCTGGCTGACGTTTAGCAGAGCAGAACGAATTCAAAAACCCATCTCCGCCAGAAAGTGGGGGTGGGTTTTTTTTCGCCCAGAGAATCAGTAGATGCAGGCACCATTTGACATCGCAGCAGACCTCGATACGCCGGTATCGGCCTATCTCAAGCTTAAGGATCTGAAGCCACGGTTCCTGCTCGAGAGTGTCGAGGGTGGCGAACGGCTCGCGCGATATTCTTTTCTGGGCTTCGGCGATGCGCTGGAGGTGCGTCTGGACGATCAGGGATTCTCGATAGGCGGCGAGTTGCACGCCCGTCCGCGGAACCAGGCGGAATACCTTGATCTGCTCAGGTCGGCACTGGCCGCGGCGCCGGTACCGAATCCGTTCGTCGAAGGCTTACCGTTCTCGGGCGGGCTCGTCGGCGTATCCGGCTATGACGTCGTGCGACTGTTCGAGCGGCTGCCGATGAACACGACGTCACAAACGGGCATTCCGGAAGCGGCATTCACTGCGCCATCGTCCGCGCTCGTTTTCGATCACCTGACGCGCCGTGTTGCGCTCTTGCACAATGGACCGGATGCCGAACGCGAAGCATTGCGCAAGGAAGTAATAAGGCTTCTGCGCGGCGCCGTCCCGACAAACGGCAGTTCGATAAGAACCGAGACAGCTGTCGGCAGCTTGAGCGAACAGCAGTTCATCGAACGCGTAGAAGCATGTAAGGAATACATTGCTGCAGGCGACATTTACCAGATCGTCCTTTCGGTCCTGTTTCGCGGCGAGACGAACGTCGCGCCATTCGAGGTATATCGCGCATTACGATTGCTGAACCCGTCGCCATACATGTTCTATCTCGAATTCGGTGATCTGAAAGTTGTCGGCTCCTCGCCCGAGGCGCTCGTCAAGTTGAATGGCAGAACAGCCTCATTGCGACCGATTGCCGGTACCTTGCCGCGAGGAAAGACTTCCGGGGAGGACAGGCAGAACGAAATCGCATTGCTTGATGATCCCAAGGAGTCCGCAGAACACGTCATGCTCGTAGACCTCGCGCGTAATGATCTCGGGCGGGTAGCGACGGCCGGCAGTATTTACGTCGATCCTTATCGGGCAATCGAGCGTTACAGCCACGTGATGCATATCGTCAGCGGCGTCCAGGGTGAACTCGCGCCCGATTACGACGCTTTCGACCTTTTCGCCGCCAGTTTTCCGGCAGGCACTCTGGTTGGCGCACCTAAAGTCCGGGCAATGGAAATCATCGAGGAAATGGAAGACGTCGGCAGAGGTTTGTACGCCGGCACGGCCGGCTACTTTGGCAGCGGTGGCGACATGGATCAGGCGATCACGATTCGCACACTCGTATTCAACGGCAACGAGTACAGTTACCAGGCCGGCGCGGGTCTGGTCGCGGACAGCGTGCCGGAACGCGAGTTTGCCGAGGTCCTCGCAAAAAGCGCCATCCTTCGCCGCGCGCTCGAGATCGCTGGAGAGGGCTTGTGACACCCGAAGACGCGCGCATCCTGCTGATCGATAATTACGACTCGTTCACCTACAACCTCGTTCAGGCGTTTGCCGCGCAGGGGGCCCGCGTCCTCGTCTACCGCAATGACGAAATCGATGACGATGAGGCGCAAAAGCTCGAGCCGACGCATCTCATCATCTCACCGGGACCCGGGCGGCCCGAGGACGCCGGCGTATCGCTCAAAATGATCGGTCTTTTCGCACAGAAGGTGCCGATGCTCGGTGTCTGCCTCGGACACCAGTGTCTTGTCAGTCACTTCGGCGGCGACATCGTGCGCGCCGAGCGGCTGATGCATGGCAAGACATCGATGGTGAAGCATGACGAGAGGACGGTATTCAGCGGACTTGCCCAACCGTTCGAGGCCGGCCGTTATCATTCCCTGTGCGCGAATCATGAGTCGCTGCCCGACGTGCTCGAGGTAACTGCGCAGACGGACCGGGGAGAAATCATGGGCGTGCGGCACAAGGAGTTGCCGCTCGAGGGTGTGCAATTTCATCCGGAAAGCGTATTGACGCCGGAAGGTGACAAACTAATGAACAACTTTATGCGGATGACGTGAGATGAGCGATGGTCGAACACTCGACAAAATCCTTAATGGGGATTCCCTGAGCGAGCCGGAAGCATCCGCCCTGATGCATGAACTGGCCGCGGGCGAGATGGAACCGGCCCTTGCCGGTGCATTGCTCGCCGGACTGAGAGCGAAGGGGGAGACAGCGGATGAGATACGCGGTTTCGCTGTGGCGATGCGCGAACTCGCGCTGCATCCGGCAATACCCGAGGGAAGTCCCACCGTCGACACGGTCGGCACGGGAGGGGATGGCTCGGGCAGCCTGAATTTATCGACTGCTACCGGGCTGCTTGCAGCCGCCTGCGGCGCCCGCGTCGTCAAACATGGTAACCGTTCAATCTCCAGCAAGTCCGGCAGCGCCGACATGCTCGAGTGTCTGGGTATGCCGTTGCCGCTCGATGAACAGGCGGTTATCGACTGCCTTCAGGCAATCAACTTTACGTTCTTGTTCGCACCCGCGTATCACCCGGCGATGAAAGCGATCATGCCGGTACGGAATGCGCTCGGTGTCAGAACCGTCTTCAACATGCTCGGGCCGCTGACGAACCCGGCCGCGCCTCCGTATCAGCTGATTGGCGCATTCAGCAAAGACGCCGCGAAACTGATGGCGGACACGCTGGCCGGTATGCCGATTGAAAGAGCATTCGTCGTGCATGGTGAGCCGGGTTGGGACGAAGCAACGCCGGTTGGAGAATTCGTTCTGTACGACGCGCGCAATGGCTCGGTTGAAGAGACCGTCAGAACACCCGAGCAATACGGGCTCGACCGTTGTTCCCCGGAGGAACTGACAGGCGGAGATGCCGAACACAACGCAAACGAGCTTCGCCGTGTATTCGACAGGCAAGACAACGGCCCGCATCGAGATGCGCTGCTTATGGGAACTTCCCTCGTACTCGAAGTCGTCGGCATGGCAAACGACGCGAAAGAAGGCGTCGAATTGGCCGCATCAGGAATCGACAGCGGTGCAGCGAGCAAACTGCTCGCCGATCTGAAAGCGCATTTTGAGGCCTAAGTGAGCGATTTTCTCAAGACAATGGCAAAGCAAAGCGCTGACCGGGCTGCCGCGGCTCAGTTGCGGCCGGCCGAACTGGATTTGCCCGTCATGCCGCTCTCCCTTGGCAGCTTCGACGTGATTGCCGAGATCAAGAATCGTTCTCCGTCGGAAGGTGCACTGGCGAGCGAAGCACTGAATCGAGCGGAGCAGGCGGCACGGTATGTCGAGGGCGGTGCTGCAGCAATTTCCGTCCTGACCGAGCCGACGCAATTCGGAGGGGAAATCGAGCACCTGGCGGAAGTCGTCAATGCTGTTTCCCCCATTCCCGTGATGCGCAAGGACTTTCTCGTCGATCCGGTTCAGATCCTGCAGGCGCGTGCCGCCGGTGCGAGCGGCGTTCTGTTAATCGCGACGATGCTGTCGGATGCGCAGATGGACGACATGCTCGAGTGCGCTTACGAGCACTCGATGTTTGTCCTGCTTGAATCATTCGATGAGGATGATCTGCGGCGGTCTGCCGCATTGCTCGACGAGGCCCGCCACCGTGATCAGGCGGAAGCCGGCAATCTTTTGCTTGGCGTCAACACGCGAGATCTTCGGACACTGCACGTAGACCCGGGGCGGCTGCGGGCGCTGAGTCCTCATTTGCCGTCGGGCGTCGCGTGCGTCGCCGAAAGCGGCATTCATGACGGCCAGGATGCCGCAGATGCAGCAGGACTAGGATACAGGCTGGCGCTTGTCGGCACGGCGCTGATGCGATGCGCGGATCCGGCAGGTCTTGTCCGGGAAATGCTTGCTGCCGGGCGCGAACGGAGAGCCGCATGAGCTGCCTGGTCAAGATCTGCGGACTGAAGTATGCGGCAACCGTCGACATAGCGATCGATGCAGGCGCCGACGCAGTCGGCTTCGTGTTTGCCGAATCGGTGCGGCAGGTGACGGCGCGACACGCGGCATTTATTGCAGCGAACGTGCCGGAACATATCTTGCGCGTTGCCGTCATGCTGCATCCAACAGCCGAAGAATGGGAAGAGGTCAATACGATCTTTTGTCCGGATGTATTACAGACGGATGCGGAGGATTTCGAATACCTCGATGTACCGGACGAGGTCACCAGATGGCCGGTTATCAGGGAAGGGTCGGAGCCCGGTGAGGAAAACCTGCCGAACGTTCTTGTTTACGAAGGAAGGACGAGCGGCAAGGGAGAGACCGTTGACTGGGGCACTGCGCGCAGTCTTGCCCGGCGCGCCCAGTTGATCCTGGCGGGCGGGCTGAGCCACAAGAATGTCGCCGAGGCTATTCGCGAGGTCGGGCCATACGGCGTCGATGTATCGAGTGGTGTTGAAACGGCTTCCGGAGAGAAGGATGCGGATCTGATCCGCGAGTTTATCGAGACGGTCAGGGCGACGCCGAACCCCGGCGGCAAGTGATCAGAGGACAGGTTTAATGAAGTCGACACTGGACAATAACGAAGCAGCCGTACTGCGAAAGGCATTGATCGCGGGCGAGCTGCCCGACGATCGCGGCCGCTTCGGTCCCTTTGGTGGACGTTATGTGCCGGAAACGCTCGTGCCGGCATTCGAGCGCCTGGATGAAGGCGTAAAAACGCATCTTCACAGTCGGGACTTCCAGGACGAGTTCAGGAAGGAACTGCACGAATGGGTTGGTCGCCCGACCGCACTGAGTTTTGCGCCGCGCCTGAGCGAACGCTGGGGAACGGAAGTCTGGATCAAGCGAGAAGACCTGGCGCATACCGGTGCGCACAAGATAAACAATGCGATCGGTCAGGCCTTGTTGGCGAAACGCCTTGGCGCAGAGCGGGTCATCGCGGAAACGGGTGCAGGTCAGCACGGCGTAGCGTCCGCAGCCGCGTGCGCGAGAGTCGGACTGCCGTGCACCGTTTACATGGGGGCCGTCGATATCGAGCGTCAGGCGCCGAATGTCGATCGCATGCATCGGCTAGGTGCACAGGTTTGTCCGGTCGAGACCGGCGACAAGACACTGCGTGCGGCCATCGACGAAGCCATGCGCGAATGGGTATCCGATCCGTCCGGCATTTACTATCTGTTGGGTTCCGCAGTCGGAGCGCATCCTTATCCCTATCTCGTCCGGGAGCTGCAATCGGTGATAGGCGCCGAAGCGCGGCAGCAGATGCTCGATCTGGCTGGCGGTCTTCCCGACGTAGCGTTCGCGTGCGTTGGGGGCGGCTCTAACGCAATCGGCCTTTTCTATCCGCTGCTCGCCGACGACATAGAGCTCATCGGCGTGGAGGCAGGGGGCACGGGCGACGGCCTGGGGCAGAATGCAGCCACACTGGCAACCGGCACGGCAGGGGTGCTGCAAGGTTGTTATTCATTGATTCTGCAAAATGAGGATGGACAGGTTCAGGAGACGCATTCCATATCCGCGGGCCTGGATTATTCCGGCGTTGGACCGGAGCACGCTCTTCTCCAGGCAATCGGAAGAGTCAGTTATGAGACGGCGAGCGACGATGAAGCGCTGGAGGCACTGGAGGAGCTTTGTGAGACGGAAGGAATACTAACCGCACTCGAAACGGCGCACGCATATGCTGGCGCCAAACGCTGGTCCGAAAGAAACCCCGGAAAGCGCATACTCATCGGTAATTCCGGTAGAGGCGACAAAGACATGCCGACGTTGACGAAATATCCGGCCAGGACGAGAGCACATGCAGCCGCATGAATCGATAAGCGCTGCGATTGAAGCGGCTAATGCAGATGGCCGTACCGGGCTCGTGCCTTTTATTACCGCGGGATATCCGGAGCCAAAAGACTTCGTGGATACGTTGAGGGCCGTGGCCGAGGTTGGTGATGTTGTCGAAGTCGGCGTACCGTTTTCCGACCCAATGGCCGACGGCATGACCATTCAACGATCGAGTTTCATAGCGATCGAAAAAGGCGTCACGCTGAAATGGATATTCGATCAGCTCGAGTCGATCAAGAGTGAAATAAGCAAGCCGATTGTGTTCATGTCTTATTTGAATCCGTTGTTGGCATTCGGATTCGATGAGCTTGCACAACGCGCGCTCGAAACGGGCGTATGCGGATTCATCGTGCCGGATCTTCCCTACGAGGAATGTGGAGAAATCCGGGAGGCGCTCGAAGCCAAAGGCATCGGCCTGATTCAACTCGTTACACCGGCTACGCCAGCCGACCGGCTCGAGATGCTGGCGAAAGAATCGCGTGGCTTCCTGTACGCAGTAACGATCACCGGAATTACCGGCGGCGACAGCGGGCTGCCCGCGGGGCTGGCCGATTATCTGGATCAGGTGTCGAGGGTGTCGCCCATTCCCGTCTGTGCAGGCTTTGGAATACGCGCTGCCGAAGACGTGGTCAATGTCGGCAAACACGCCGCCGGCGCCATCGTTGGATCGGCGCTCGTCGAGGTGCTGGAGCAGGGCGGCGACCCGGCAGAATTCCTCAGCCAATTAGGCAATTAGGAGGACAGTGACCTTAACTCGTTGAGTTAAGGTCACTGTCCTCCTAATTCCGTGACTCCGGTCACAGACCCTCGCTCCCGGTCGCGTAAAAAGGGTCAGATGCCTTTCCTCGGGGGCTCTGATGCGCTTGCAGAAAGCCTTTACATTCTCGGAGTTGCTGATAGCGGTGGCCGTGCTGGCCATGCTCGCAGCGGTTGCCGTGCCCCGCTTTTATGCAATCAATAGCGAGATCCGCGCAGGCGCCGTCGAGGCCCTCGCGGTCAATGTCCAAAGTTCTGCAAATCTGACCAATCGTATCTGGCTGGCGAACGACCGGCCGGCAAGGCTGACCGTGGACGGCGAGATACTCGAGATGCGTTATGGCTTTCCGACCGAGAGTTCGATCAGCAAAGTCATCGTCAACAGCGGCGAATTCGTGTTTCAGGAGGGGTTTTTCAATCACCGGGAACTGCTATCGACGCCCGGTTGCGCGGTTCTCTATATTCCGCCGTCAAACTCGGACGCCGAGCCGCTTGTAATCACATATACGGACGGTTGCTAGAAAAAAGGGGACAGTGACCTTAACTCAACGAGTTAAGGTCACTGTCCCCTTTTTAGCCTAAGGCATGCCGCGATTGAGTAATCGCGTGCCGGCGATCTCGCTTCTCAGTATCGAAGAAACCTTTTCAGCCTGCATCGGCTTACTGATAAGGAAGCCCTGCGCGAGATCGCAGTGACAACTTCTCAGGAATTCCAACTGGGTGATTGTCTCGACGCCTTCAGCCGCGACCTCGATATCGAGCCCGCGTGCCATCGCGATGGCGGCGCGCACGATGCGCTGATGGCTACCGTTGACTTCGACGTCCTGAATCAGTGACGGGTCGAGCACAAAACTGTCGATTACGCCGGTGTCCAGTGAACTGAATGATACATCGCCGATTCCGAAGTGATCGAGAGACAGTCTCACGCCAAGCTCCCTGAGGCCGTGTAATGTTTTTGCATCTGCCGAGCGCTTGCTTACGACATCTACGTCGCCGATCTCGAGTTCGACGCAACCTGGATCGAGCGTCGTGTTTGCGAGTGAGTTTGCAACAGCTTCAACGAGCCTTCCATGCATCAGTTGTTGCTGCGAGAGATTGATGGCCATCGCAAGATCGGGTAACTCAAACTGATGCTGCCAGGCAGCGAGCTGGCGGCAAGCCGTATCGATGACCCATTCCCCCGTGGAGTGGATGAGCCCGCTGCTTTCGAGAATGGTCAGGAACCGCGCTGGCGGTAACAAGCCGAATCGCGGATGTTGCCAGCGGAGCAGGGCTTCCAGACCGATCAAACGCCCGGAATCGACGTCGATGCGTGGCTGGTAGTGCAGCAGGAATTCGTTACGAACCAGCGCATGCCGCAAACCGAGCTCCAGTTCTTCCTGCTGTTCGAGTCTCGTATTGAGCGAACTGGAGTAGTACTGGAATCGGCCGCCGCCGCGCTTCTTGGCCTGATACATCGCCAGGTCGGCGGCCTTGATCAAACGCTCTGCCTCGATACCCGATTCCGGATATATCGCAATGCCGATACTCGGGGTCGCATAGACCTCGCTGCTGCCCACCAGGTATTTCTCCGACAGAAGCAAGACCAGTTTCTGGGCCGCCGCGGCGGCGTTATTCGAATCGCCAAAATCCTCGAGCATGACGACGAACTCGTCGCCACCCCAACGGCCCGAGAAATCACCAATGCGCAGATTCTTTGTCAGCCGGACCGCAACCTGCCTGAGTACCTCGTCACCCACGTCGTGGCCGAGTGTGTCGTTCACGGATTTGAATTTGTCGAGATCGATAAAAAGAACCGCGAGCGCTCTCGATGTGCGCTGGCTGCGGCCGATGGCTTTTTCCAGCTGGCGAATGAACAGGCGGCGGTTGGGCAAGAGCGTTAATTCGTCGTATTGAGCCCGTTTCTCGAGTTCGACGGTTCGTTTCATGATGTCCGTGACATCGCGGAACGTAATCACGCCGCCGACGAGTTTCTGGTTGCCGTCGTAGAGACCCTGGCCGTTGATACTCAGTACCGTGTCATCCTGATCCGGCACACGGTAAATGACGACCTGGTTGCCGAACTTCTGCCCGCTAAGGGCTTTAACGAACGGCAGTTCATCGCGATCGAGCAATGTCTTGCCGTCCGTCGCAATGTTGCAGAATGTGCCGCCCCACTTGTCGTTCGGGCGTTGCCTGGGCCCAAGGCCCAATATCGACCGGGCGGCCGGATTGATGTCCAGCACGTGCCCGTGCCGGTCGATGACGATGACGCCGTCGTTGATGCTGTTGAGAATACCGAGCACGGTGCCGTCCGTATCAGACAGCCGGGTCATGAGCCGGAACCGCTGGATCGCATGTTCGAATACCCTCTCCTGCTCCGCTTCCGATATATCGTCGATACAAATGTAGTCTTGCGCCCCCTGACGGACGGCGGCAATACCCCGATGCTCCTGCTGTCTTACAGTGACGGCGACCAGGGGATAGTGGCTCAGGGAATTAATCAGCTTCTGCAGCGTCAGGCCGGACTGTGCGATCGCCGGACCAGCCTCGAACAGAACCAGATCAATATTGTCCGGCGCCTCCCAGGGGATAGCGAGTGTCTCGGAAAGACTCAGGCGCCGGCAGCTGTACGAAGCCTTGAGCTTTTCGAGATAGTCGGCCGCAATATCTCCGTGGCCGAGATAAAGAATCGAATGCCCCGCCATCAGATCTGGATTTTCCCCGCAGGCAACCGCCCTGTGATTTTTCTCATGCTCCGGAAAACCGGACAGGTCATGATATCGCTCATATTTCTTCTTGTTTGGTTGACGCCGTAACGCCAAAAAAGGGCCTGACGCATAATACCAGAATCGCCGTAAATCTCAGTCTTGCAAAGAAATTTGACCTCGAAGGTCGTCTGGGATTAAACCAATAGGCTGAGGATGGCATCAAAGTAGTAAAGCATGGGGAGATTTGGACTTTGGAAGCGCTTTTGGCAGCCGGTGCCACGGTGGCGGCGGTGACCGAGCAGGGCCAGCTTGACGAGCAAACCTGGGTGGAACGCGCCCAACGAGCGGACACAACCGCTTTTGAAGCGCTCTACAGGATGCACGTCGACAAGGTTTACGGGCTCTGTCTGCGGATGACCGGTAATACGGCCGAAGCCGAGGACTGTACGCAGGAAGCGTTTATTCAGGCCTGGAGCAAGCTTTCGAAGTTTCGCGGCGACAGTGCTTTCAGTACCTGGATACATCGGATTGCGGTGAACACGGTACTGGGAAGAATGCGAAAGTCGAGACGGGAGCAGGATCGCGTTCAGGCAGTGACGGATATTTCCCCTGCGCCCGTGACGACAGGAGACAGCGGTAACCTGGAGGATCTGCAACAGGCAGTCGATGGGCTACCGGATGGAGCAAGACATGTTTTTGTACTGCACGCGGTGTACGGCTACAGCCACGATGAAACCGGCAACATGCTCGGCATAGCGACAGGAACGAGTAAAGCACAATTGCATCGCGCGAAGAGATTACTCGCGCAGCAATTGAAGCAAAACGGATATGAGTCATGAACGAGAATCAAAGTTTCGATGACAGACTGATGGAAGCGGCAGGGTCGCTCGAAACGGAGGTAACTCCGGAACGCGATCTCTGGCCGGAAATTCAAAGCGTGATAGCAACGCCTTCGCGAAGCCGCAGGAACACGTTGTTCGCACAAGCGGCCGCGATCGTACTGCTTGTCGGCGCGTCGTCAGGTATTACATATCTGGCGATGAACAAGCAAATGCAATATGTCACGCCGCCGCCACCCAACGGTCTCAACGTCGAACACGCGAGCTTTGGCGATAATTATATGCTCGGCCCGGAGTACCAGGATGCGCGCAATGGATTGAAAGCACAGTTTGACGAAGGGCTTGAAAGCATGACACCCAGGGAAAGGGCGGACGTACTAAAAAACCTGGAAGCCATCCGTTCGGTGATCGAGGAGATCAACAGGGCGCTGGCCAACGACCCGGAAAATGCATTGCTGCAGGAACTCCTTCTCAGCACCTACCAGGAGGAGTTGTCGCTGATGATGAAGATCGACAATGTGGCGAACGCGATGAACAGGACTGATTTTTGATTTGGTGTGACGAGGGTAAGCACCGCATTTAGGTAAAGAGATGAATACGATGATTAAGAAATTTTTGACCCTGGCCAGTTTGGGCTTGATTAGTACTACAGCAGTGGCCGAAGACGTCAACAAGCGGATTGATGCTTCGGCGAATGGCGTCGTGAGTATTTCCAACGTTTCCGGCTCGATCGAAGTGTCCGGTTGGTCGCGCAACGAAGTCGAGGTGACAGGTACACTTGGCGACGACGTCGAAGAATTGATTTTCGAGCGCGACGGTGACGAGGTCGAGATAAAGGTAAAGGGACCGAAGAGAGGTAGCCACGATATCTCGAGTGACCTCGTCGTCAAGATACCCGAGAAAAGCTCGGTGGAAATTGCCGGCGTGAGTGCCGACATCGATATTCAAAGTGTTCACGGATCCCAGCAACTACACACGGTGAGCGGCGATGTAGATAGTGAGGTTTATTCTACCGACATCGAAATTACGACTGTAAGTGGCGACGTGGAACTGCAAGGTGATGACGAAATCACGCGTGCCGAACTAGAGTCCGTAAGTGGTGACATAGAAGCCCAGAATCTTGCCGGCGAGGTTACAGCACATTCCGTCACCGGCGACGTTACGGTCGTCAATAGCAACTTCGAACGCGTTCGCCTGGAGACTGTAAACGGCGATATCATCTTCGATGCAGATCTTGCAAACGATGGTTCTTTCGGTCTCGAGACGATCAATGGAGATGTCGATATCGACTTTAACGATTCGATCTCTGCCCGATTCGATATCGAAACGTTTAACGGCGACATCAGCAATTGTTTCGGACCTGAGCCCGTTCGAACCAGCCAGTACACGCCGGGCAGGGAACTCAAATTCACCGAAGGTGATGGCGACGGACGCGTAAGCATCCAGACCCTGAACGGTGACCTGCGTCTCTGTAAGGACTAATCAACAATCGGGGATGGACTCCGAGGAGTCCGTCCCCAAAATCCCGCCACAATGATATTCTCTCGGCCTGTCGCAAAGGAATTTCGCTATGGGCCGTCTCGTAAGAATTTTGCTTCTGGTTGCCGCCGGTTTTATCGGGCTGGTGGTAGTCGCTGCCGTCGCTCTGTTTCTGTTTTTCGATCCCAATGACTTCAGGGACGATATATCGGCGCAGGTGAAGGAGGCCACGGGACGCGACCTGATCATCGAGGGTGATCTGTCACTCAGCGTATTTCCCTGGATAGCCGTGAATATCGGCCGGACAACGCTCGGTAATGCCGAGGGATTTGGCGATCGGCCTTTCCTGAGCTTCGAGGAAGCCAAACTAAGCGTAAGACTCGCCCCATTGTTGTTCCAGCAAACGGTGACCATCGGAACCGCATCGCTGGACTCTTTTTCCCTGAATCTGGAAATCGCAGCCGACGGCAGGAACAACTGGGATGATCTGTCCGCGGCAGGCGATGCTGCTCCCGCCGAAGAATCCGCCGAGACTGGTGGCGGTCAGGCGCTGGATATAGCCGAAGTCCGAATGAGCAATGCTTCGGTTTCCTTCCGCGACGCCCAGGCGGGCAGCACCAACACGATTACCGGACTCTCGCTTAATACGAGCAGTGTTGCGGCCGGCGAGCCGTTCGATATCAATGCCCAGTTCGATTTCAGTGCAGAGCCGGCCGGCGTCTCGGGTCACCTCGATTTCTCGACCACGATGAAGTTTGCTGAAGGCAACGAGCAACTGTCGCTCAGGGATTTCAGTATCGACGGTCATCTCGATGGTGTCGTTGCAGAGAGAACCGAGTACCGTTTCAGTGCGCCGGCAATTGATGTCGACATAGCTGCCGACCTCGTGACCATGGGCAAGATGGAGCTTTCGCTCCTCGGCCTGGAAATATCCGCCGACGTCGAGCCATATTCCTATTCGACGCTGCAGCCGAAGATGACGGTCACAGTCGAGCCATTTTCCCTCAAGGAACTCATGCAGACTGTCGGGGTCGAGGCGCCACCAACGGCGGACCCCGACGCCCTGACTCGCGTTTCGTTCAGCGCCAATGCGGAAGTCGGACCAAATATAATCGCACTGACATCGATGACGCTCGAGCTCGACGACACGACAATGACAGGTGGTCTTCGAGTGCCGCTCGGGGCCGACGGCGGATACCGGTTTGACCTGAACGCGGACAGCATCAACGTCGATCGGTACATGGCGCCGGCAGATCCGAATGCAGCTGGCGCAACAGCAGTAGAGGATGATATCGAGATTCCGTTCGATCTGATCAGACGCCTCAACGCGACCGGAAGCGCAAAACTCGATAAAGCCTATTTGTCGGGAATGACGTTCGAGAACGTGGTACTCGGCGTGAACAGCGCGAATGGCCAGCTAAGAATGCATCCCATTACGGCCGAGTTGTTCGAAGGCAGTTACAACGGCGACATCCGCATTAATGCTGCGGGTGACGTTCCATCGATATCCGTCAATGAAAACGTAAAGGGTGTAAAACTCGAGCCACTCGCGAAAGCAATGTTCGAGCAAGAGAACATCACGGGAACCATTGAAGGTAGTTTCAAATTGAGCGGTAGCGGCAAAAACCTCGCGGCCATTCGAAGAGATCTGGATGGCACGATGGCGTTTACATTGGCTGATGGCGCCTGGGAAGGAACCGATGTGTGGCACCAGCTGCGATCAGCGTATGCTTTGTTCAAGCAAAGGCCGGCACCGGAACCACGTGAGCCGGCACGCACCGAGTTCACAAACGTGCGTGTGACGGGCCCTGTTTCTGACGGCGTCTTCAGCAATAACGATCTCCTGGCCGAACTGCCATTCCTGCAAATTACGGGCAATGGCACCGTCGATCTCGCCGCAGCCGAAGTGGACTACTCAATGCAGGCACGGGTGCTCGAGCAGCCAGAGTTTGTTGACGCAGCCACCGAGGCAGAGTTAAAGGACTTCACAGAGGCGGTCATTCCGCTCCGCATCACCGGCCCGCTCGCCGATCCGAGCATTCAACCGGATGTCGAAGCAATGCTAAGGAAGGAAGTCGAGCGCGCCGTTGAAAAGGAAGTCGACAAGCTCTCGAAAAAACTACTGGGCGATCTGCTTGGCGGGAGCACAAGTACGCCCGAGGAAGGTGCCAGCCAGGAGGGCGCCGATCAGGCCCAACCGGAAGAACAAAAAGATCCGGAGGACGAACTCGAGGATGCCCTCAAGAAGCTCTTCGATCGATAGACCAATGAATGCAATCAGCTGCCTGCTCCGGCTCGGGGCCACGTTGACTGTGCTGGGAACGCTATCGATGCAGGTGGCCGCTGCTGAACTTCGATCCGTCGACGTATGGATCGAGGACGGCCGCTATCACCTCATATCGGAGTCATTGCTTAAGGCAGGGCAAGACGCGCTTTATGCTGTATTGACCGACTACGATCAGTTCAAGAAATTCACAAGCGCGATCGTGGCAAGCGAAAACGTCGAGCCGGATGAAGAGGGCCGACCCCAGTTCTACACGCGCATGCAGGGCTGCGTACTTGTGTACTGCAAGACCTTTGTTCGCCGGGGGTATCTCTTATTAACGCCGAAGCATGACATCACGGCAATGGCTGATCCGGAGACAAGCGACTTCGAGTTCAGCCGCGAACGATGGCGGCTCAGTGACGAGGATGGTGGCACGGTAATGATTTACGAGTTCGAGCTTGAGCCCCGCTTCTGGATCCCACCGTTCGTCGGGCCGTATTATCTGAAACGCGCACTGAAGAGCGGCAGCATACGTGCTGTCGATCGCATCGAAGCGCTCGCTCGCGGTGAAACGCCCAAGCGATAGGTCATGGCGGCATTCACACGACAGCTTCTGCGATGGTACCGGGAGTCCGGCCGCAAGGACCTTCCCTGGCAGCAAGACCCCTCACGCTATCGTGTCTGGATCTCGGAGATCATGTTGCAGCAGACACAGGTGGCAACGGTTACTCCTTATTACCTGCGCTTCATGGAGTCCTTTCCGGACATAGAGACGCTGGCCAATGCCTCTTCTGATGACGTGCTGCATCACTGGTCCGGCCTCGGCTATTACGCGCGGGCCAGAAACCTCCATTGCGCAGCACAACTGATTCGCGACGAGCATGGCGGCGTTTTTCCGGGTTCGTTCGAGGAGACTATCGAGCTGCCCGGCATCGGCCGATCAACCGCCGGCGCCATTCTGGCCCTGGCGCGCAACAAGCGATTTCCAATACTCGATGGAAACGTAAAGCGAGTGCTCGCGCGGTACTACGCAGTCGAAGGCTGGCCCGGCAAGACCTCTGTCGCCAGGACACTGTGGGCACTGGCCGATGAGCTCACGCCAAAGGACGATGTCGCCGTCTATACGCAGGCGATCATGGACCTTGGTGCAACAGTCTGTACGCGAAGCAAGCCACGATGTGACTCCTGCCCGCTTGCCGAAGGATGTACCGCCTGCAGACTGGATGCCGTCGACGAGTACCCGGGCCGAAAGGAGGCAAAGGAAAAACCGCTTAAGGCTACCAACATGCTGCTCGCGCACATTGACGGCGTCGTCTATCTGGAGCGGCGTCCTGCCAACGGCATTTGGGGTGGACTCTGGAGCCTGCCGGAGTTCGACACGGAAAAAGATATCGATGGCTGGTGTCAGCGGGAACTGAATGCGCAAGCTGCGCAAACCGATCATTGGAGCACGATGCGGCACAGCTTCACGCATTACGATCTCGACATTCAACCGATCGCCGTGCGCTTGTCAGCACAGTCAAGTACAGTTCAGGACTGCGAAGACAGGATCTGGTATGAGATCGGATCGCCGCTCCCGGGTGGCGTCGCAGCCCCGGTCAACAAACTCTTACAGTCACTGAGAGACGTATAGATGTCGAGAACAGTTCAATGCATTCTGATGAAAAAGGAAGGCGAAGGCCTCGACTACGCCCCTTATCCCGGTGAGCTCGGGCAGCGCATCTATGAAAACGTCTGCAAGGATTCCTGGCAGAAATGGCTTGGGCACCAGACGATGCTGATCAACGAGTATCGACTAACACCCATCGAGCCGGAAGCAAGGAAATTCCTCGAAACAGAAATGGAAAAGTTCTTCTTCGGAGAAGGCTCGACCAGGCCCGAAGAATACGTCCCGGAAGACTAGCTCTGGGACGGACTTAGAGTCCGTCTCCAAGATTCAAGGAGAAGCATGCGGCAATGCGGCTGAGCCTGCTCCCCAGTATCTTCGTTCTGGGCCTGGCAGCAATCATTGCCCTGGGCCTCGCCCTCAACCGCCCGTCGCCGCCGGGCGACCCTGATTGGCACTACGACCGCAAACAGTATTGAACGCTGAACAGTCGGTCCGGATCCGTCCACACGGTATCAACGACAAAACCTGCACGCTTTGCCATCGCACTGAATTGCCCGAGCGTGTATTTGTGCGAGTGCTCGGTCAGCAGTGCTTCACCTTTCGTAAAGCGGATCGAATGCCCGTCGATCCGAACGATCTGCTCGCACTTGCTGTCCAGATACAGTTCCATGCGCCCATGCTGTTCGTTGTAAATAGCACGGTGCTCGAAGAGATCCACATTGAAGTTGGTCTCGAACTCCCGATTAATCCGGGTCAACATGTTCAGATTGAATTCGGCGGTAACCCCGGCGCTGTCGTTGTAGGCAAGTTCGATAATGTCCTTGTCTTTTTGTAGATCAACGCCGATGAGAAGGGCGCCGTCTTCTCCGGCTTCAAGGTACATCACCTTCAATAGTTCGTGCGCTTCGTCCGGCGAAAAATTGCCGATCGTGGAGCCTGGAAAATAGATGATGTTTCGAAGCGGCATGACGCTCGGATTCGGCAGCTCGAATGGCTGCATGAAATCAGCGAGGACAGGCCAGATCTCGATACCGGGATACTCCGCTGCAATGGAGTCGGCGGCAGCGAGCAAGTGTTCCCGGGAAATATCCACGGGCACATAAGCCGCGAGTTTGTCCAGGCGCCGTAACAACATGTTGGTCTTGAGGCTGGAGCCGCTGCCGAACTCGATCAGACTCGCTTGTGGTCCGATCAACGCCACGATCTCATCCATATGCGCTCGCATAATCGAGAGCTCTGTTCTGGTCGGATAGTATTCCGGCAGCTCGCAGATAGCGTCGAACAGTTTGGAGCCGCGCTCGTCATAGAAGAATTTTGGTGACAGCGCTTTTTGCGTTTTGCGAAGCCCCTCGACGATCTCGGACAGCTCGTCAGCGACCGATAAATCCTGTTCAGTTAGCGCAGCTGCTTGCGAATAAGGAGGGGACATTGAAAATACTTATTTTCAGATGGCGCCGTCTTTTGCCAGGCGAATTCCAAGAAATTGCCAGCGCGCATCCGGATAGAAAAAACTTCGATAGCTTGCGCGAATATGATCCGCGGACGTAACGCAGGATCCGCCACGAACTGTCATCTGATTGCACATGAACTTGCCGTTGTATTCTCCGAGCGATCCGGCAAGTCGCCTGAAACCCGGATAAGGCGCATAGGATGATGACGTCCACTCCCAGACATCGCCATAGAATTGCGAGTTCCCGGCATCGGATATCGGATGCCAGTAATTTGATTCAAGAAGATTTCCCGCCACGTGCGACTCCGCTGCTGCCACTTCCCATTCCGCCTCGGTCGGCAATCTGGCGCCGGTCCATCGGGCAAATGCATCGGCTTCATAGTAGCTAACGTGTGTTACGGGATTGTTACGGTCGATATCCCGCCGGCCTGCCAAAGTAAATTCGGAGGCCAGGTCCTCGCTCCAGTAGAGCGGACGATTCCAGCCGCGCTCGTTGACGACCGCCCAGCCATCGGATAACCACAATTCCGTGCTTGAATAACCGCCATCGCGAATGAAATCGATGTATTCGCCATTGGTAATGAGACGCGAGCCGATGCTGTGCTCGTGCAAGAGTTCCCGATGCCTGGGTGTTTCATTGTCGAAACAAAAGCGGTCTCCGGCCGCACCGATCTCCCGAATACCGGAAATGCCGGTAACGAAAGCATATTTACCCGGGTTCTCGCCCGGAGGAATGGACAGAGATGGATTAACAGCCGGCAACATCGGGTTGCAGGAAAAGACATGCTTGATGTCGGTCAGTAACAGTTCCTGATGTTGTTGCTCATGGTTGAGCCCCAGGCCTATGAGTTGCTCGATTTCCTCACTCGACGCCTGTCCAGCCAGCAACTTCAGGGTTGCGTCATCTACATGCGCCCGGTAATCGAAAATCTCCCTGACTGTCGGCCGCGACAGCAATCCACGTTTTGGGCGCGAATGCATTTCGCCAACAGAGTAGTAATAGGAGTTAAAAAGAAAATCGAACTGCTCATCGAAAGCCCGATATGACTCGAGATGCGGAATGAGGACAAACTTCTCGAAAAACCAGGTCACATGAGCCAGGTGCCATTTCGTCGGACTGACATCCGACATGGATTGCACGACGTAGTCTTCCGGTTCCAGATGCTCGCAAAGGGCGAGCGTCAGTGAACGAACCGTCTGAAAGCGTTCAGCTAGTGGAGTTTCGGAGCCGCCTGCCCGAGCGGCTGCCTCTGAGGAGGCCATCGGTTTTTCCTTAACTATTATTGATCAGACCGTACGCGCGCCCCTTTGTCATGTCAAAAAAGCACGCGCAGCTCATTACCCTGACCGGTGAGCGCCGATATTTATTACGCCAACGGCAGCTCAGTGGTCTTTCGAACTGTCCTGATTGCGACACTCGAGTTCACCCTTGCAACACCGGGAAGCCGCGTGAGTGATTCCTTGTGCACCCGTTCAAAGTCGGCCATGTCGGATACGACGACACGAAGCAGGTAGTCGAACTCACCGGTCATGAGATAACACTCCATTACCTCCGGAAGGTTCTGTACCGCCGCCTCAAATGCCGCGAGTTCGCTTTGCTCCTCCCTGTTCAAAGCGATATGGACAAATACATTTCCCGACAATCCCGTCTGGCGCTGATCGAGGAGGGCCGTGTATTTCTCGATAAATCCGTTCTTCTCCAGTCGTCTGACCCGCCTCAGGCAGGCCGATTCCGAGAGACTCACCACGGCCGCCAGATCGACGTTGCTGATTCGCCCGTCCTTCTGCAGGGCACCGAGAATGGCTCTGTCGAACTTGTCGATAGTCATCGCATTAAATTGCGTCTATTCACAAGAAACGACAGATTCTGTCACTTTCTGGCCATATTGTCATTAATTCGGCAAGTGAATTGCGTCTGAATGGAGGTATCCTGCGGATATATGTAAATAAAGCTTCGGAGCAAGCGACATGAAGATCGGCGTACCCAAGGAAATCAAAACGCTCGAATTCCGCGTTGGCATGGTGCCCTCGGGCGTTCGCGAGCTCGTTCACGATGGTCACGAGGTCTTCGTCGAGACCAATGCCGGCGCCGGAATCGGCATGACAGATACGGACTATGAGAAGGCGGGTGCGACGATCGTCGCAACGCCCGAAGAAGTATTTGCAGACGCAGAACTGATCGTCAAGGTAAAAGAGCCGCAATTGAATGAGTGCGCCATGCTCCGGCCGGAGCAGGTTCTCTTCACCTATTTGCATCTGGCAGCAGATCCTGAGCAGACAAAAGCGCTGGTCCATTCCGGCACGACGGCTATCGCCTATGAGACGGTGACAGCAGAAGACGGCTCATTACCCTTGCTGACGCCGATGAGCGAAGTCGCCGGGCGATTGTCCATTCAAGCCGGCGCTTATGCTTTGCAAAAGGCGAACGGTGGCAGGGGCGTACTTCTCGGTGGTGTACCGGGTGTTGCACCCGCCAGCGTCGTCATCATCGGCGGCGGGGTCGCCGGAGCCAACGCGGCGGACATGGCGGTCGGTCTTGGTGCCCGGGTCACGATCCTGGATCGTTCCGTGCCGCGCCTGCGCCAGATCGAAGAAATCTGGGGCGGCCGGGTTCGTACGGAGTACTCGACGAATCACACGATCGAAATGCGAGTCACAGACGCCGATCTCGTCGTTGGTGCTGTGCTCGTCGCAGGCGCAGCGGCTCCAAAACTTGTCACGGCGGAGCATGTGAAGAAAATGCGTCCTGGCTCAGTTCTCGTGGACATCTCTATCGACCAGGGTGGCTGCTTTGAAACCAGCCGGCCGACTACGCATGCCGAACCGACATACGTCGTCGATGACGTCGTGCATTATTGTGTAACCAACATGCCCGGTGCGGTTCCAAGAACATCTACTCTCGCGCTGACCAACGTCACATTGCCATTCGTCAAGGCGCTGGCAAACCTTGGTTGGGTCGAAGCCCTGAGCCGGGACCCACATCTGGCGATGGGGCTCAACGTCCATAACGGCCACATCAATCATGAGGCCGTCGCCCACGATCTCGGCTACGATTACCTGTCGGCGAACGACGCCCTGCAAGTTGCCTGATTTTGAGTGCGCGCTGCTATGTAATTACGCTCGCCGTATTGCTTCTTGCCGCTTGTAATTCTTATGAGGGCACGTATTCGCCATCCTGTGTTGCCTTTGCCGGCAGCAACATTGTTCTGACAAACGGCCGTTTCACCTGGGAAAAATTTACGGACGCAGTTGTTGTTGATGATGAGGGTAATGTCGTCAACCAGTTTCCAGGCTACCCAATGCAGGGCAGTTATCGTATCGAAGGGCGGACCGTGCATATGAAAGCCACTTCAGGTGAACCATTGGCCGACATGTATCTCCATGAACACAACGATCGCCAATTCCTCCTGACCGAAGAGCAATCGAAAGCGTGGAATGACACCGGTGAGATTGCGCAGTGCGCGCTGGTTCTTGGTGGGAACGACAGAAACTGAGGAATACGCCCCTGGGTCCTCACAGGCACAAGCTGCGATCCTGTTTTCAGACTGCCGTGGCTCACACCCGCTTTTTGAAAAGAATGAGAACTGCCGCACACTTTTGAGTGCGATGTCGCCCAATACCGACGGATATTTCCTTGTTATAGAGAGTCTCGTTTGACAATCTAAGTCCTTGTCTTGGAAGACAAAGAGAGGCTGTCATGAAAGCCTTGAAGTGGATAATAGCAGGCGCAGTACTGAGCCTTTCTTCAACCCTGTTTGCAGGTCAGCCGGGTGGTGTTGTCGTTTCTCATTACGAGACACTGCAACGGCTAAGCGTGCAGAGCAGCACGACTACGCTCAGTCAGGAACTGCAGTTATCCGCGCCCATGAACATGGGGTTCGACGCGCTGGGGCGATCTTTCAGGCTCGAGCTGGAGCCATATAGTGGCCTCCTCTCCACTGCATCTAAAAATTCATTGCCGGATGACTTTGCCGTATATCATGGCCAACTGGCCGGCAATCCGGATTCATGGACGCGCATCGTCATTTACGATGGCGCGCCGAGAGGGCTCGTCTGGGACGGCCAGCAGTTGTTCGCGATCGAAGCGCCGGGCGACAGCATCGTTCAGACAGACGCCCCCATCATTTATCGTCTTGCGGATACATTCATCCAGCCCGGCACCATGAGCTGCGGCACCGAATCTCTGTCCGGCAACGGCGCGGCAGTATTCGGCAGTGTAATGGCAGAACTGAATACGGCAATGGCCCAGTCAGCGGGCGCTGTATCAGAGATCAACGTTGGTGGAGTTGGCGACTTCGAACTGGCGACTGACTTCGGTGGTGATGCGGTCGCCGCCGCCGCCGCAATCACAACTCGCCTTGCCCTGGTCGATGCGATCTACAGCCAGGAGATCGGCGTACAGATCAATGTTCCGTTCGTTGAAGTTTTCGATGATCCGGCGACGCCGGATCCGTTCTCGGACACTGATGATCCGAGCACCTTACTTGGCGATGTAAGAGACTACCGAGGGGCAACGCCGGCTCAAAGTACTCTTGGTCTTACACATTTATATACCGGCAGGGTCTTCCCGACGTCGACAGTCGGCATTGCCTATGTAAACGAACTGTGCCATCCCAGCGTTGGCGCGGGACTCACCGAATGGAGTAGCAATGCGACGTTTGACAGCCTTGTTACTGCACACGAGATGGGCCACAACTTTGGCGCACCGCATGATGGCGAGGTGGGCTCCGCGTGTGAAGCGGAAACCCAGCCATTCCTCATGGCGCCGATGCTCAACAACAGCAATCAATTCTCTGACTGCAGCAAGGGAATTATGCTGGCTAACGCCACGCAAGCCGCGTGCATCACGCCGCTTCCGGCAGTCGACATATCCGTCGGCCTGACCGGCCAGTCGTCAACCGTGCTTCTCGGCACGAATCCGGCGCTCTCTTTCGATGTGAGAAGCAATGGCACAGTGCCAGTATCTAACGTCATGGCAGATTTCAACGTGCCGGGTAATCTGAGCATTGATTCAGTATCGGCATCGTCCGGAACCTGCACAACCAATGCAGCAAATGTGAACTGTGATTTCGGCAATTTCCCGGAACTTACCGTCTACACGGTAACCATAGACACGACTGCATCGAGCGTTGGTGCCGGAATGATCGATGCAACCGTCACGACGACGGATGTCGACGAGCGGCCCATCAACAATCAGTACTCTCAACAGTTGACTGTCGATCCGGCCGTTGACCTGGTAATCAATAGCCCATCCACGGTTACGGTCACCCTGGATCAAAGCTCAACGATCAGGGCGACACTCGAAAACCGTTCGATACTGGATGCGACCGGTGTAACGCTTAGTATTTCGTTTGGCTCAGGAATACGTGCGGACAGCGCAAGCTGGACCGCCGGCAATTGCTCATTCACCGATCAACAGGTCGACTGTACGGCGGCCAACTTCGCCAACGGATCCAGCTCGACGCTGACCGTAGGCGTAACGGGAATGACGTCTGGCTTTCAGAATTACACTGTGACGATGGCTTCAAACGAGGCGGACGCCAACCCGACGAATAACAACGTCAATGGCACGGTTACCGTCAATGATCCCGCCCGCGAGAGCAGTGGTGGAGCTATCGGCCTGCCATTCCTCTGGCTGCTTGGCCTCCTGGCATTGCTGACCAGACGCCGAACACAGGTCATCTAACGAAGCGAAGCCCGCCCGATATTGACTCACGCTACCCCGACCGGTCTAATACCCGGCTCCCTATGCATGGCCAGGTAGCTCAGTTGGTAGAGCAGCGGACTGAAAATCCGCGTGTCGGCAGTTCGATTCTGCCCCTGGCCACCAATCCCACCGAGAAAAGAACGTCGGATCCAATTAGGTGCACAATAGCTTGGCTAAAAAATACTGCTCGCACTGGCAATTCGCCGCCAGGGTGGATTTGCCGATTCCTTTCCCAAACTTTATTTGCCCTTTTTCTGATGTTTTGGCAGTTTTGAGCATCGGAATATTGAACAATGCATTTACAAGACAGGGGCAGTTATGAATACGACATCAGCACTTGTGGCTCTTGCCGCCGGATTATTTCTGCTTCAGGGTTGTGACCAGGGACCAAAAATCAAGGAAGAACCCGAAACTGTGCCGGTGGCGCAGCCCAATGTCGTGGAAATTCGTGCGGTTGGTATAAGCTTTGAGGGTTCGTCGGAAATTCCTTCTGGCTGGACAACATTCAAATTCATCAATGCCTCGAGCATGATCCACTTTGCATTGATTGACGTACTGCCGGAAGGCATCACTGCTCAGGTATTCACGGATTCTGCGGGGCGATACTTCCAGGACGCGATGGACGGCATGAACGCAGGCGACGAGGAAGCGGTTAATGCGGCCTTTGGCAAATTCCCGGCGTGGATTGGCGACTTGCGACACTACGGGGGACCAGGATTCCTATCGCCCGGGCTGACAGGCGAAACCACTGTTTATCTGGAGCCTGGCGATTACGCTTTTGAGTGCTACGTGAAGACGAACGGAATTTTTCACTCCACGAGTCCAGGCGAAGGACAACTTGGGATGATGCTTGAGTTCACGGTGACCGACGAAAAAACTGACCCACCGGAGCCCACCGCCAACGTGGCCCTTTCCCTGAAAAACTCAGGAATGGAGATAGTTGATGGTGCGCTTAAAGCGGGGATGAACACGATCCGCGTGGACTTTGTCGAACAACAAGCGCTGCCGTCTTTTGTTGGCAATGACGTTCACATCATGAGAGTGGAGAATGACGAGAGCATCAGCCAAGCGGACGGCTGGCTCGACTGGCGTGCCAAGGATGGTCTCGAAGACCCGAGCCCTGTGACCTTTCTCGGCGGTATTAATGACATGCCGGAGGGATCGTATGGCTATTTCACCGTGGATCTCCAGCCCGGCAATTATGCCTTTATCGCCGAAGTGCCAAGTCCGCAGGAAGCCGGTCTCGTTCTTCCGTTTACGGTGGAAGCAGCCGATTAGCAAATAAGCGGACAGCGACCAAAGCAACAAATACCGTGCGTGTAATTTCCGTGTAAACAGGCCGGGAATAACAACGAATCAGAACGACACATCTAGAACATAAACGGACGAGTATTGGGTGAAAACCTGAAGTAGATCTATTTGTTTAGATCAATCGAGAACTCGATCGACAAACGTATTTCTGCTCGATAGCGCGCAGTTACAATAATTGTACAATCCCAATTCGCAGCCAACAGGGTGAGGATTGAAGGTCGATTCGAATTCGAATTGACTGACAGCATGAAAGTGGGGGCCGATGACGGACATAGATGAACTTCCGGTAGCTGGCAATGGGCTGTTGGATCGTCGGATTTTTCTACGCGCCGGGGTCGCCGTTAGCGCGGCGTTCCTAACGGCGAAAGCAACTGCCGTCGAACGCGAAAAGTGGATGAGTATCCCGGGCGAAGGAATGAGCGGCAGCGGTGCGCCATCGGCTCATGAGTCGCACATTGCGCGTGCTCCAATCCGCTCACAACCAGGCACAACCGGTTCCGGAGCATCGTGGACGCCGCTGCAGTTTCTTGACGGCATCATTACGCCAAGCCGACTGCATTTCGAACGTCATCACAGCGGCATACCGGATATCGATCCTGATCGGCACCGGCTCATCATTCACGGGCTCGTGGAGCGGCCGCTGTCATTTAGCCTGGATACGCTGGCCCGATACCCCACCGTATCGCGGATTCAGTTTCTCGAATGCTCCGGCAATAGCAGAGCATCAATGGCTCCTGAGCCGGTACAGGGAAATTGCGGTCAGTTGCACGGCCTGGTTTCCGCCAGCGAATGGGGCGGTGTCCCATTATCTGTCCTGCTGGACGAGGCGGGCATCAAACCGGAGGGCAAGTGGATCCTGGCCGACGGTGCGGACGCCGCGATTATGAGCCGCAGTGTTCCTCTCGACAAAGTGATGGACGATGCCATCGTCGCTTTGTATCAGAACGGTGAGCGGCTCCGTCCGTCCAACGGGTATCCAATGCGGCTATTTCTGCCCGGTTGGGAGGGCAATATGTCGGTCAAGTGGCTGCGTACTATCAAGGTGCTGGATCAGCCGGCGATGACCAGGGACGAAACATCCAAGTATTCCGATCTGCAGGCCGACGGGGTGTCGACACTGTTTTCCTTTCCGATGGGTGTCAAATCGGTGATTACCAGTCCATCTCCCGAACTGACGATGAGCGGGCCTGGAATTTACCAGGTATCCGGCATCGCGTGGTCCGGTGCCGGAAGCATCACGCGTGTCGAGGTATCTGCAGATGGCGGGCAGAGCTGGGCAGATGCCGCGCTCGATGAGCATGTCCTTTCCAAAAGCCTGACACGTTTCCGCTCGGCGTGGCATTGGGACGGTGGTGCGGCCATCATCATGAGCCGCGCAACGGACGAGGATGGCAATATTCAGCCGACCCGAACGGTTGTGCTGGAAGGACGATCGCCGGCCGCCTGGTATCACTGCAACGGCATCCAGGCCTGGCAGGTCGGCGCCGACGGGGAGGTGGCCAATGTCTATGCATAAGCCGTCTGTCGCCATGCTGGTTACACTGGTCATTTCGACCGCTGCGGCGGAAGAATCTCCGAATCTCGGTCAGGCGCTCGATGCCGAGACCATTGCCAGGGTGGATTATGCAGTTCTACCCAACGGCGACGGCCTTCCCGAAGGATCGGGTACCGCGGTATCCGGCGCCACTGTGTATCGGCAAAACTGTATGGCGTGTCATGGGGAAGGTGGCAAAGAGGGCATCAACGATCGGCTGGTGGGCGGACATGATTCACTGGCGAGCGAGCGTTCTGTGAAAACGGTAGGCAGTTTCTGGCCGTATGCAACGACGATATTCGACTACCTGCGACGTGCGATGCCCTACCAGACGCCGGGAACGCTGAGTAATGACGAGTTGTATGCCGTCACTGCCTATCTGCTCTACATAAACGGCATCATCGGCGAACGTGACATTATCGACGCTGAATCCCTGCCGCGGGTGGAGATGCCGAATCGCGAAGGATTTGTCTGGGACTACGCTCCGGAATAGGCTTCCTGAGACCTGCGGCACTGGTTCAATTCTGCCCGCGGGGACCAATTTGCCTTCACTGATTTGTCGATCGATGGTGCTCGCTCGAGGCGAGTGATCGCTCATCTCTCGGCGGATTAGGTCGTAGGGTCCGCGGCTTAGCCAGCACCGACGACCCAATGCTTAATAGGGGAATGGATCACTATCAAGGCAGACCTGGTCGCGGTGCTTAATCGCTCGGCAACACAGCTCGCTGCCGGCGCCCGCGACAAATACCTGGCCGACAAACTGGAATCGCTGGCAGCGACTCTGAACGACGACGTTGACGACGCAAACACGAACAGACGACGCGCTGACCTGGCCGCGACCTTGAGCGGGATTGCGGCAAGGCTGCGCTAGGCCGCGACGACAGAGAGCGGCTCTGAAAGTCCAATTGAAGTTCGCCATACTGTTTGCACTTGGCTACCATTATCTCTGTCTTTTAGTCGGGTACAAGGGTGGCAGTTTGCGCTTCCACACGCGGTCGCTTATTGAGCCGAATTAGCAGCAGCGTTACCAGCACACCGGCAACAGAAACGGCTGCCAGAAACGCGAAATAATTCAGGTGGCCGGGAGCACCGGGGTTTGCGTCGAGAATGCGACCGGTAACCGGCCCAAAGAACACCTCCGGCGTGTAACCGATAAAAGCGATCACGGCAACGGATGCGCCCGTCAAGTGCTTCGGCGTGCGTGTTTCTTCGAGCAAAGCGTAATAAATGCCGCGAAGCGCGAACACCGCGAAAAATGCCACGAAGACGTTGGCGTAGATAAGGGTAAGCGCCACTGTATCCGGTGTCGCAACGGCCAGCACACCGTAGGACGCGGCAAGCATGACGAACAATACCAATATCGAGCGTGCTGAATCGAAGCGGTCTGCGATCAGTCCGGCGACAACACAGGCGACAGGCCGAACATAAGCGCCGTAAGTGGCGAGCCTGGCCGCATCGATTTCATTCATGCCGAGCACCTGCACGGCATAGAGAGAGAAGTTATCCAGACCCTTGTAGCCGCAATAGGCGCAGATGATGATGGCTGCCTGGGCCCAGATGAGTGGCGTGCGCATCACTTCGGGCACACCGGCAAACAGCTTGCGATTCCCGCTAACCGTTTCCCGGTCGTGTGGCACCAGGAACCACACGATGCCGGCACAGATCAACGTAATAGACGAGTAGTAAAGGATGATGCTTCGCAGTCCGGCCCGGCGTTCGAGGTCTGTTACCAGTGCAGTCTCTGTTGGCAGATAAAATGCGAGGATACCAACCGCTATTGCGGCAAACAGGGCTGCGGCCAGGCCTCTGCCACCGTCGAGAATGCCGAACGCGACGCCCTGCGAGGAAGCGCCGCCCCAGTCGCGGGTTGCCTTGATCAAAGCAGCCCAGAACAGGAATGCGGTAGTTAAGCCCCAGAAACCGTATAGCGCACTCATTGCCCAGACGCCGGGGAATGTGGCCATGTAAAGGCCACCCAGCGCTGTCAGTACCAGCGATACGGCCATCAGCGAACGAGCAGAATATCGATCCGCAAACGGGCCGCCAAGGAAGTAGGAGAACATCGCGGTAACGCCGAAGACTGCAAACATGTCGCCGAGTTGTGTGTTGCTGATGTCGAATGCTTCGAGCATCGTCGCGCGAAAAAAGCGCTGCGTATGGAAGGGCAGGGCGAATATCATTTCGCCGGCGAGAATCATTGCGGTAATCCTGAGAAATCGAGCCACTATGATCGCATTCTACGTTAGCGTGGCTGGCAACGTAGGCGCGCATTGCTGTCTTCGGGTGTCACGGAGCGAAGGACAGCCAATGCGCGCTCCCTATATGTGCTGACTCTTGAGCTCTGACAAGGGCACCTATTGCGAAATACGGTGGTAGCGGTTTATCCCGAGGAAGGCGAAATGTTCACGCTCCATGCCGCACCACTGAACATCGACTGTGACGGGACCATTGTAGTCACCAAGCCCGAATAACACCCTTCTGTCCCCTTGTGCCGAAAATCCGTTTGTGGACGTAACTTCGCGATACTGTCCGGACACGCCGGACCCGGCCGGAAACCTCAACCAGACTCGCGTTCCCACTGCGTCTCTGTTGCAATCGATCGAGTTGCCGACGAAGTCGAGTCCCAACCAGGATTTAGTCGCGCTGTCGTTTCTGTACAGCGAGGCAGGATCGAACTGGTGTGTGACCAACACGTCGAGATCACCATCGTTGTCGAAGTCCGCCATTGCAATTCCCCTGGAGTTACTGCCATCGTCCCAGCCGACGTCAGCGGCAACGTCGGAAAAACGTCCACCGCGATTCAAATAAACACGATCCAGTTCATCCGGAAAAATACAGCGGCCGCGCAGGTCCGCCCAACGATCCGCATATCCATGCACATCCGGCGACGTTAGTGCGATCTTGTCGTTCCAGTACCAGTAATCCGGGCATCCTTCGTGTTTCTTGTCGTAGCTGTTGTCCACCATTCCGTTTGCCTGCAGGATGTCCACGCGGCCGTCGCGATCAATGTCGCCCACCGCCGCTCCCCAACCGAACCGATGCTCATTTAAGACGTTGAGCGCTCCGGCCCGATCACTCATTGCGTCCGCGCTGCCCGCCCCCAGCATGCCGTCATTGAGCCACAACAGACTGCCCTCCGGCTGCAGCACATGATGAACATTCGATACATAGATATCCGGATGACCGTTGCCATCAATGTCGGCAATCGACGTATTCATGCCTTTGTACGTATCTCGCCCAAGCTCGCCAACCAGATTTCCCCGAACTTCATGAAACCCGTCGCCACTGCGGTTCAGGTACAGCTGGTCAGGACCGAAGTCGTTGGCCAGATAGAGGTCGGTCCAACCGTCGTCATTCAGATCCGCGGCGCCAATCGCGATAGTCCAGCGACGACCGGTAAGCCCCCAGATTTCATTATCTGCTTTGCGAAAAACTTTTCCCTGATTCAGATAAAGGTGATTTTCACCGCCATTAGCAGCGTCGTGCCAGGTCCGGTGCATGATATTGAACATGCGTCGATCGTTCTTATACCCGGGCTCCGGCAGATCGAATATGTTCAACGGCGTCTTCTCGTCATACCCGGAAAGAAATGGATCGATCGAATTACCAATCAGTACATCGAGCAGCCCGTCGCGATTCACGTCGATCGCGATTGCCGTCTGGCTTATCGTATAAGGACGAAGTTGCGACGCCTCGCCCGTGTCGACGAATAGCAATGAGCCATCCTCTTTCAGGCGATTCTGCAACAAACGGGTAAAACCGTAGCCGGCCTGCAACAACAGATCCTGATCACCATCATTGTCGTAGTCCAGAAACAAGGCACCAGATGGCAGCCCGTGCCGTAAGGGATTAGCGAGGAAATCGTCGAGCGCAGCGATCGGGTGGCGATCGAACCGAAAATCGCCAGCGTTGAGGTAAAGGGAAGCACGGGAGCTTTCGTCTTTGAGTGGGTAAGTCAGAAAAATGTCGAGCGCACCATCATTGTCCACGTCAGCAACCGCTACGGCGTCACCGATAGACATTAACCACTTGGCGACGTGCGCAATGCGGGGATCAACATGGTCCAAAATATCGCTGGGCGCTGCGCTCAATCCGCTTTCCTTATTATCGATATGCGTCAGGTAAAAATCCGCAGCGCCGGAATCCTTCGCTCCGCCCAGGAAATCATGCATCAACACTGCCGAACCACCAATCACAATTACAAAGATCGCGCTACGCATCGCCGACTTGAATCGCGGCACCAGGCTGTTCGGGGATTCCCGTAACGCCACCGCCAATCGCCACGCGAACATCAGGGTGTAAACCATAAATGCGGCTTTGAACAGCGCAGCAAAACTTCCGTATTGCTGCATCAACAAATCGAAAACACAGATGCCGAACGACATGGCGATTTGAGCTCGCGCAGATTTCGGCGACGTCGCCGGATCCGTGATCATGAAAAATGCAAACAAATAAAAGGCCGGCGAACTTAGCGTACCGAAGAAGAGCGTCTCAGGCGGTACATGCCAGCGAGTGAGCCAGGCGCGTATTGCCAGATTAATTGTGTAGAAGAAAAGAAAAGAAATAATCAGTGGTGCGCGCCGTATTTTCAGCGCAAACATCAGGACCGCAGCGGTTACGATAAATATGGCGACAGCTGGATAGCCACCCCACTGGTACGCAGGAGCCGGACTGATCATTTCTCCGCCGAGCCAGATCGCAAGCACCAGGCCGAACAGCGACGGGTTGTAGACGTGGCGACCATTAACGGTGAAAAGATACTTGGAGGCCACTGCCAGAAATGGTGGAATCAGTGGTAACCAAAGGCCATGGGAGTAGTTGACCAGGATCGCCAGCGATAAGCCGGTAATCGCAGCGCTCAGTGGGAAAATCCACTGACCCTTTATCAGCCTGTGCAACAGCATATCCAGGGCACAGGTAGCAGCGACAACGATCAGGATCTGCAGCGGACTGCGATTGAAGCCGAGCACCGTTATACCAAGCGCCAGATAGATCGCGAGCAGAGCCAGTACTCTGAGTCGCGGGTCGGCAGCCGTCGGAAACCCGGAAACACTCTTTAGTGCCGCTAAATGGCTCACACGGTCGCCATTTCTATGTAATACGGGCGTTCATCAAGATTGGATAGAAATTCTGCGTCCTCAGGGTAATAGATAAGGAATAGACGGCCGCCTGCTTCGATGCTGCGGTAATCGTTGAGGACCTGGCAGAGGGGGTCCTGTTCATGCAGGCCTGCAATAAGAAAATGATACTCGCCGCCGCGCTGATCACGATACACCGTGCGCAACAATGAAGCGAAAATATCCGTGCGATTGTTTTCCGTCGCAATCAGCGAGAGGTAAAGGTAAGGAATCCTTGCTCCTGGCACCGGCAGCACGTGCAGTGACGACATGCGTGCTGCAATATTGTGAAACGGCCTGGCCATTCGAAGTAGTCCCGAATATCCTTCCACGTGCGTTTGCCGAAAATCTGACTGGTCCCAGGTGGCGACGCATCCTGCGATCCGGTCTCCCCGGTAAGCGACGTAGAAATCATCCGGCCTCAATCCGAGCAAGCGCGGTGATCCAAGGTCGCTAATCCGGAAGCAGGGCGCTAATTGCTTGCTCGCATGTTCCCTGCGCAGAAATTCGAATATTTGTGGCATGATCGACGCGGTACCTCTCCGTATCGTCAAGCCTTCGCACACCCGCTCAGGTCGGCGGCGATCGAGATGAATAGCGGGTGTCAGGATTCGACCCCGGTCTACGTAGATCGGCAAGCCTGCACGCGCAGTTGTGAGAGCAGAAATTGCTTCGTCATTACCGTCAAGAATTATGGAAAAATATAGGGGTATCCGGTCGGCGGCATGTAATCTCCGCAAAAACGAGTAGCCGCGCGCGACCAGGGTTCGTTTGCGCACAGCCTGATCGGCGCGCAAATCTGACAGATAGCCAACCCGTGATTCAACACCGTTAATAAATAGTCTCTTGCTATGGCGTGCGCCGAGCCCGACGATGCGGCCGCCTTCGCTGTCGGCGCACTTTATTATCTGAGATTGATCGCCCTGAACGCCGCAAGCAAGAAAGTACTCGGGTTCACGTCGAAAGCTGAGCACCATGTCACCTTCCATGTGATCCCTGGCCATCCTGCGCCGGAGCTCCGCATCGTCGGCACTGTCGGCAAGTGATATACGGTATCGGGCTGCCATCGATTAGAGCGCGATGGCCTTACCGAATTGCTCGCCCCAATCCGCACTCGCAAGCGCTGCCGGCTTGATGTCCCCAAGACCCTGGCCGGATTGCATGCAAATACTCTTGTAAGTGCCGAGCGGATCAGCAATTCGATACGGTTCGATGGGTGGCAACTGACCTATTTCCCGGGCATACCGATATTGAGGGTTATCCATTAGTTTGCCGTCTGCGATATTGGCTGCAGCTTGTTCCAGATCGGGATTGACGATCGCTTCGTCGAGCATTAACAAATACGCAGGCCTCGGTTCCACGATCGGAACGAGGAAACCGAATCCCGGAATATCGCCCAGCGCCGATTCAACAAATTCTTCGGTCAGCTTTTCGCCACAGAGATCCGATCCACCGCCGTGCCGGCCCATAAATTCGAGGCACGGGGTCGCTTCGTACTGACCGACTACCAATACACGGTCACCCAGTCGGTATCGGTACAGACCCCCTTCGGTCGTCAGCAACACACTGTAAGTCTGGTCGGGTTCGAGTTCCCAGGGCACGACTACTTCACCGTTTTCTGCCTCAAACTCGTAGAAACCGCTATCGACGGCGAGCACGGCTGCACAAGCGTCTGCCAATGGCACCGTAACAACCCCTTCCGTCGCGAGCAGGCCTTTGCCCTGGATGTTCGTTTTCGGAAATCGTGCAGCGAGTTCCTTCGCGTATCGCCGGCTGGATGAAGAACACCAGCAACTGATCGTGTCGAGCATCGGCCACAAGCGTTGCCATTGAATTGGCTCTTCAGAAAAGGCCTCCTGTAATTCCACACCCCGGTTCGGATCGACGTTGCTGGCGATCAGCTCGATATCGTCCGCTATCGCATCCAGCAGATGCAGAAAGAAGGTCGGGCTCCACACCGAGACGAAACTCAGATCCCGACAGCCCACAAGGTGACGAAGGGTCTCCGATCGCCACTCGCTGAACGACTGAATGGACGCAACGGATGCCGGCACGGCCAGGGTGCTACCGATGGATTGCGCCAGGTCCGGACCGAAATAGGCCGCGTCGTTAGCAATTCCAAAGGGTATGCCGCCGGATGTGTGCGATTGCCGACGTAGCGCGGGACTTAAGGACCAGTATGCCTTCCCCCCGGATATTCCCGGGCGCGACGTAATAAGATCGTCCAACCATGGCAACACGGCGCGGCGTATGGCTTTGAATGCAGCATCGGTGAGTGGCAAGGACTTGCTACCGCCGGTGGAACCACCCGTCGTTTCAAACAGCTGTACATCATCAGCAACCAGAACATTTTTCTCGCCTTCCATCATCCGGTCGATATCGGCGCGAAAGTCTTCATAGTTATGCAGCGGCACTCTTCGCTGATAATCGTCTATCGTACGTACGCTGTGAAAATCGTATCGCTGGCCAAACTCACTATCGCGGTTTCGATCAATAATTCGCTGCAGCAGCCGCAGCTGAACTTCGTCCGGCCTTTTTAGCGATTCGACTAGACTGCTACGCTGTCCGGCGACGCCCGATCGAATGTCACTCCATCCCGACACGAGTCCATTCCCTCTATAAATGCCGTGCGCGACACAAAGCGCATATTTTCTTCGCAGAGTTCCGTCAGGCACACGAGCTCATCACCTGAAACATAGCCCGGGTTAGCCTGCAGAAAGAAAGCAACGTGAGGCTTTGATTTGACTTTGTCACTTAGCTCGGCCCATTCCGCTCGAAGGTGGCCCCGGGATTGCGGGAAATGCAATATTCCTTCATCAGGTCGATACGCGTCAGCAAATTTTTCCGTCGCGAGCTGGTCGACGATCTTCTGAAGGTTCGGCGGCGTCTCGTCCCGGTAGTTCGGATAGAATTTCCGGGTGAAAGCGGGCAGATAGCGGTAGGTTCGGTGGCCTTTGACGATCAGGAACCAGTAAAGAGGTAAATCGGGGTACTGCTTCTTAACTTGTCCGGCAAAATAACACCAGGCATAGGAGAGTTGCTGTTCTCCCCAGTGCCGATGGCTGATTATGGTATCGCCAGAGTACATAGCCAACGCGGGACCGTCCCCGGTCTCAAAAAATATGATCTCCAGAGTCGAAAACCCCTGCAGCTTTCCATCACTGTCCTGCAGAAGGATGCTTATCGTTTTGCTTTCCAGGTCGTGCAGAAACTGCTCCACGCTGACAGCGTCATAGTACTGCTCGAACAACGCGAACATACTCTTGCGAAGAGTATCGTCGAGCGAATTGATTTCATGATAGCTAGCGCTTAGTTTGCCCATACAGCCAATGCCCGGAGAAGAAAACCAGATACACAATTAATGAGATCACACAAACCGCCGTTACAATCATTATCTCACCGTGCCTCGGATCGCCGGAAACGAAATACACGGTTGTGCCCGGATCGGTGGCATGCTCAAGCATATACCATGCGAAGCCTGTTTCCGGGATAAACATGGCAGTCGCGACGGCCAGATAACCAGCATATAGCCGGTCTGATTCGCGAAACAGTGGTATCACGACCGCCAGCATCAGCACGAGCATCACTACGTCGTGACTGATTCCCATCCACGGATGCCAATTCCCGGTCACATACATCATGAACAATTCGACAATGCCGCGCAGAAGCATGCTCACAAGAAGGATAATGCAGGCTCGGCGCGCTGCTCGCGGCATGCGGCCGTCCATCAAGAGCAACCCGGGCAGCAAATACCAAAATAGAATCGCGCAGCCGAGCCAGGCCAGCTTTATGGCGGAAATCTGGCCACCCGGCAGGACGCCTCTGTTTTGCAGTGAATAGAATGCAACTGCCAGCAGTACGAGACCGCCAATGACGATGCCAAATCCGGCCCGCAATTGGCGGTCAGATAATGATCTGGACATCGTAGGCCTCAGCCTTTCCTGTCGGCCGACTGCCCCTTGCCAGGGACCTGCGCCAGCGCCTGATGTGGGGAAGTAATACATCCTGCTCGATGACGCGAAAGCTTTGCTCTTTATGTCTGGCCAAATTCAGATGCTGCAGCTTCAGGGTGCTGACGTCCTGAGCGATGATGCGACGCGACAGTGGCTCGAAAAACAGGCGTACGAGTGGTCCCCATAATCTGTAGCGAAAGGTGATTACCGTATAAACGTCCGTCAACCGGTCATTTACGGCTGTGCAGAAAGAGGTAATGATGTAACGCTTGTCTTTCGCAAATCGGTAGTCGACGCGAGTTGTCGATGGGGCGATGTATCGATCGGTATGCTTCATGTCGCCCCTCGACGGGGCCAGCAGAGCCCAGACCAGGCTTTTTTCCCGCGGTTCATCGAAATACTCGGCGACAGCCCCGTCATCAAGTGCCTGTACGGTGCAACGGACTTCGCGGTGAGTCGGAGTCCGGAACCAGTGCCGGTGGACAAACGTAGCGTGTGGGCAGTCGAGAAAATTCTCGAGACATGATTCAACGGGCGCCTCGAATCGATTGTACATTCTGAACGAGGTCCAGCCCGGCTCGCCTAAATGAGGAAAGGTGGGCGGCAGCTCCTGCACCGGATCGGACCCAAGCCATACCCAGATATAGCCGTCCTGTTCCATGCATTTAAATGCCGGAATTTGGACATCAGGCAGGCAGGATTCATTCTCCGGCACAGCCGGCATTCGTATTGCTTTGCCAGACTGATCGTAGCACCAGCCATGATAAGGGCACTGTATGGCATCGTGACTGCTTCGCCCCGCCGACAGCGGCATGCCGCGGTGTGCGCATCTATCCTCAAGAGCCACAGGGGAACCATCCTCGATTCGGAACAGGACCAGGTTATGCGACAGAACTTGTACCGCAAGCGGACGCCGACGGATACTTGCTGATTGGCAAACTATGTACCAGTAATTTGTCAGCATTTGATAAGAGGGTGAACAGGATAAGTTATGAATGCAAGCAATATTGTGGGACCTGATCTATTGTGATCGATTGGCCGGGAAAGCAACGTTCTCTACAATATCTGAAGCTGGCCACGCTGCTTTCAGTCCAGTTTCTTCTGATCTATGGTGGCGCGAATTTTCTCAGCCACCACCGCAGCGATGTACACCGGATCTATTTCGACTGGGAGCTGGCCATTCCCCTCGTGCCGTCGATGGTCTGGGTCTACGCTTCAATAGTTCCGTTGATGCTGTCGCCGATGTTTTATCTGGACAGTAGTCAGCTGAATCACTTGGCGAAACAGCTGGCACTCGCAACGTTGATCGCCGGTGCGGTCTTTCTGGTATTTCCTGGGAAGATCGGATATGAATGGGCCGCAGACCTGCCCAAAGCCATCGCATTTATTCGCTCAATAGACCTGCCGTACAACGTATTTCCCTCTTTGCATGTCGCATTGAGCGCGATCATCATGTTGCATCTATACCGGGTATTTGGGACGCGCGGCAGGCTCATCCTGGCAGTCTGGTTGATCGCCCTGATCGCATCCGTAATATTGACCCACCAGCATCACTTGGCCGATGTGCTTGGGGCGGCGCTGTTGGTCTGGCTTTGCCAACGGATGCTGCCCTGGGGGACTTCCTAGAATTCTACGCGGCAGCGGATTTTCTGCGTACGCGACCAATCACCCACATCAACAGCACGCCGACAAGCACGCCGCCCACGCCCACTATCCGGTTCATTCGGCGCGAATTATTGAGCAATGGATTGTCAAACAGGTCGCTGGAGAAATGCAGCGCGACAACCTTCCACTCGCCGTCCTTCTTCTGCATCGTGGAACTCCAGTTCGCGTTCAGCGTGAATTCGAGGCCCCTGGCGAGCACATAGGTATCGACATTTGTTCCATGAGCAACGGCGGTATCGCCGTGGAAGATAGCCGGTGCACCGACGTCGGCGACGGTGCTGAAATCGGTGACGATGGCGCCAGCCCCTTCCATCATACGATTGTAATACTCCGTTGCTCCGTCCTGTCCGTGGGTTACCGTAGCGTCCTGATATGTAATGACGATATCGTCATCCAGATGCTCGAGCGCTGAGGACAAATCGCGGTCATTCAAGGCCTGTTCGATGCCGCTGAGGATGACCAGCAAAGCTTCACGATCAGCCGCGCGTGGGTCATCCTGCGCGAGGGTGGGCGTGGACACGAAACTTAGAAGCAGGCAGATTGTAAGCGGCAAATTTTT
>Ga0255052_10000305_pt1 | contig 38880 bp, 37 predicted proteins | sample JV7_2_21_MG_FD_188632 | JGI IMG/M metagenome (GOLD analysis project Ga0255052, IMG submission 188632) | Seawater microbial communities from Jervis Inlet, British Columbia, Canada - JV7_2_21 | ecosystem: Environmental > Aquatic > Marine > Inlet | place: Canada: British Columbia | collected...
GGATGTGTCAGCAAGCAAGTCTCCCTTCTTTACCTTATCTCCAACAGTTACAACTGGTCGCTGGTGAAATGCGGTGAAAGCATTTGTAAGTGAGAAGTTTATAAGATTGTACGTAGTTTCTTTTCCTTTACTGTTTGCTATTGTAATCTTTCGTCCGTCTGCTTTTGTGACTGTTCCTGATTCTTTTGATAGAACAATTCGTCCGGTGTCTACAGCGGCCAGTTCTTCAATTCCTGTAGCAACAAGCGGTGCGTCTGGAATAATACACGGCGTTGCCTGCTTTTGCATGTTGCTTCCCATGAGCGCTCGGTTGGCGTCATTGTGCTCTAGGAACGGAATCATTGATGTCGCAATTGAAAACGCTTGATTTGTTGCAACATCGATGTATTCAACCCTTCCTTTCTCTACAAGTGAGGGTTCCCCTCCATGTCGTACTTCACAATAGTCTTCGACAATAACGCCTTTATCACTTACTTTTGTCGCAGCGTGTGCAACAACAGCACCTTCCTCTTCGAAAGCGTTTAGATAAACAATTTCTCCTGTAAGCTTTCCTTTTTCTACTTTTGTATATGGAGTTTCGATAAGTCCGAAATCATTGATTCGAGCATACATGGACAACCTAAGAATAAGACCAATGTTTGGGCCTTCTGGGGTGTGGATTGGACACAGACGTCCATAATGTGATGGGTGTACGTCACGCACTTCAAAACCTGCTCGCTCTCGTGTTAGTCCTCCTGGACCAAGCGCTGAAAGCGTTCGGAGGTTTTCCAACTCAGCAAGAACATTTTCTTGTTGCATGAACTGTGAAAGTTGGTTTGTCGTGAAGAATTCTTTAATCCGTGCCTGAAGCGGCCTAGGATTAAGAAATTGAATTGGAAGAGTTGCCTCTGCATCAATAGTACTCATCCTGTCTTGAATGTTTCGCTTCATGTGGCTCATACCAACACGTACTTTTTGTTGAAGCATTTCTCCAACATACCTGACTCGCCTAAATCCTAGGTGGTCGATATCGTCTGGAAGAGCCCCTGATGTATTGTTTTGTGAGACGATGTATCCAACTGTTCGTACTAAATCGTCAAGTGAAATAGTTCTGCGAGAAAGTTCTTTTTCTCCTAGAGATTGCTTGAATCGCTGATTAAATCGATGTCGTCCTACCTTTGAAAGATCATACCGCTCAGAACTAAAGATGGAGTCGATGTATTCTTTTGCATTTTCAGGCGTCGCAAGGTCTCCATCACGTAATTTTTTGTGAATTTCAACGTATGCTTCTTCTTTTGTTTTTGCTGGGTCTTTCTCTAAACAGGCTTGGATAACTTCTTTTCCTCCTTTAACATTGGAGAAAAGGTCAATCATGTCCTTATCGCGTTCTGCGCCCATCACTCGAAGAAGAGATGAGACTGGGAATTTTCGTTTCCGGTCAATTTTTACGTAAACCACATTGTCTGGTTCACTTTCAAGTTCTACCCACGCTCCACGACTAGGAATTACCTTCGCAGTAAAATATCTGTTCCCTTTTAGTTCTTGCTGTCCAAAAAAAACACCAAAACTACGTGCAAGTTGGGCTACAACCACACGTTCAACACCGTTGATGATGAATGTTCCGTGATTGGTCATCATTGGAAAATCAGCAAGGAATATTTCCTGCTCTTTTTCTGTCTTCAGTGTTTTATTAATAAGCTTCACTTTTGCACGCATGGGCGCATCGTATGTGAGCATATTTTCCTTAGCATGAAATTCATCACACTTCGGTTCTCCTATATCGAAACTGGTAAATTCCAAATCGAATTTTTTGCCAGAGTAGTCAGAAAGAGGTGAAAACTCTTTCATGACTTCCTTTATACCTTCTTTCATCAGCCACTCAAATGAATCAATCTGAGGGCGCACCAAGTTTGGAAGTTCTACGTGCGGCTTTTTGTACCGCTCGAAATACTTCTTTTCTCGCTTTTTTTGCATATACCACTAAAAAATTAATGACTACGAATACACGCACGAAACCACCCAACACTCCTTGGGTTTATATTTTGGTCCCGCTCTATATATTGAAAATCAACAAGATATAAAAAAACGTATTAAATCTACGCTTATTTATTAAAATTAGTAAAAATTGAATTCTGGGGACGTAACTCAATCTAGTCAGAATTTCAACGAGTATACAGGTAAGTCCTATATATGTCAACCTTTTTTCCGCTTGGTTGAGCCTTATTTCTGTAGGCTTATACCTATAATATAGAGAGATTTTCCCTTTTTGAGTAAGCAAATCTAACAAATAGGTGGAAAATACCTAGGAAAACCTAAGTATAATCATATGGATATCTATGTGACATCTCTTGGGATAACCCTGTGGACAAACCCGTGGAAAACTCTGTTTGGTGGTTTAATTCAAGTTATTTTTTATTTTGTTTCCCCTTCCATTCTTCAATTTTCTGATGATGACCTGACACAAGAACCTTTGGAACTTTGTATTTTTTCCTCTTAAATGTAAATTCTTCTGGTCGTGTATAGACTTCGGAGCTCGTGATTCGATTTTCCTCTACAGAATCAAAGTTTCCAAGCACTCCTTCTATTTGTCTAGATACTGCATCAAGCACAACCATGGCTGGCAATTCCCCACCAGTTAAAATGAACGGACCAATTGAAATAGACTCCGCTTTAAATATCTTACGCACACGAGCATCTATTCCTTCATAGCGTCCGCATACCATTACGATGTGTTTGTATTTTTTTGAATAGCTTTTTGCCGCTCTATTATCAAATTGTTTCCCATCAGCTGCAAAGAAAATTATTTTTACGTTTTTCTTAGTTCCTACTGCTTTTTGTATTGCCTTTACTGTTGAAAGAGGCTCCATAACCATACCAGGACCTCCTCCGTATGGTTTTTGGTCTACTCGCCTGTGCTTATCCTTCGTAAAATCTCTTGGATTGTAGAAGGATACTTTTATTTTTTTGTCTTTTATCGCTCTTCCAATGATTGAGTCGTTAATATACGAATCAAAGCTGTCTGGAAAAAGCGTTATGATGTGAAAATTCATATTGTTGTATAGGCACAATACATAAGAAAAACCATGACCGCAAGGTCGTGGTTTTTCTTTTTAAAATCTTCTTGATTTACAACTTCAAATCTTCCATCGCCTCATCCACTGACTTTGTAGCCTCTGAGATTGCGGCTGTTTCATCCGCCTTCGTGCTCTCTTCTCCAGCTGGAGCTTCCTCTTCTTTGCGAGGAGCGGGTCGTGTTGAACCTTCTGGCTCATTAATCTTTAGATTAACGCGTGCGTTGTTCTTCATTCCAACAACACGAAGAAGTGTTCGAATCGCTTTTGCTGTGTTGCCTGATCGTCCGATAATCTTACCCATGTCTTCTGGGTGTACGTCTAGTGTTAGTAAAACGCCCATTTCATCAACTACTCGGTCGACTTTTACATCGTCTGGTGAGTCAACAAGGGCTTTCACTACATGCTCTAGAAATTCTTGGTCTGATTGCATATACCTACAGTTATTTCGTTACGTTTATATATATCCTATACGACAATATTAGGAACTGAATACAAGTATACTCTGAAATGTGGTTTTTACAACTTAGTAAATTCAAAACGAAGTACCTTTAGCTCTGTGTTTGGGCCTACGTTATGGTCTGGATAATATGAGCGGTATGTCTCATACATATCCTCTTCCGATTCAAATTCTTCATGACCAGCATGGTCCATGAGTATTAATGTTCCAAATGTTTTTGGGTAACATTCTGTAATTTTAGCCACCCCTATCTCTTCCCCTCTCTCTTTATCTATTACAACAAACTCATCAAATACTTCTAGTTCTTTCTCATCACCAACTCTCCACGTGCAAAATTTTGTGCCGTCTATAATCATCTTCGATAACCCCGGTGCAAATTTTAGCGTTTTCATATTCTAAGTATATCAAAGAAAAAAGACGCCGAGTCTGCAACCGCAGGCGAGGTGGACGCTGCAGCGTCTGATACTCCAAACCTCATTGATAATTAAAAAGAGACTTATTCAGCCTCTTTTTTGTCTTCTTTTTTGTTAACATGCCTTATTCTTTTTGTGGCATAAAATATTTTACCCTCTGAAGATTTTATGAATAGATAGAATAGAAAAAAAGTTAATGCCCACAGTTCGATGTCTCTAAGAAAACTACATTTTGTTGCAAGAAAATCATAAAAATTGAGAAAGACCAAAGACACCAAAGCCGCTGTCAGAGTGTCGAACATTCCTTTCATCTCTAACATTAAACCTATTTTTTTGTCCTTCTTTGAAGCTTCAAGAAAATCAGGATATGGTTCATATTTAATTTTCCGGATTTTTTTTATATTCGGCCATGTTATATAGTCCCCAATTGCGCTTAGCACTAAACCAATAAAGTAATAGGTTACTATTGCTACTAAAATATTGTCCTCTATTAAAAATGAATAATTGGTAATTTCACTTACAGCATAAGCAAAGATTACACCTGGAAATAGATAGTTGAATATGTTATATGTACCAATTTTTTCCAAAAAATTATTCATCTTGTTCAAAAAAAGAGGCTAGGCAGCCTCTTCCTTTTTGTCTTCTTTTTTAGTTACTGCTTCCTTGGGAGCGTTATCTTCTACTGGCTCCGGCTTTACTGGTTTTTTTTTGTCTTCTTCAACAGCAGGTTCTTCTGCTGGCTCAAGCTTTGGTTCCTCTTTTGGAGTTTCTGTCTCTTCTTTTTTCTTTTCTTTGGGTGCTTCTGAATCTGCACTATTGTCTACCGCCTCCGGCTCTGCGGCTGTGGCCTCAGCTTCGGGCTCTGCGGCTTCTGCCTCAACTGTGTCTTTGGTCTCAGCTTTGTCTTCTTTCTTTTCTTTCACCACAGGTGTTTTCTTCCCTAAGGGATTTACTTTTTTTCCTTCAATAACTTTTTGACTGATTAAGATATTGTGTACAGTATCTGTTGGTTTTGCGCCTTGGGCAATCCAGTGCTTTACTCGATCCGCCTTAACGTCCACGGTCTTCTGTCTAGGGTTATAAGAGCCTACCATCTCAATATAGTTTGCGCTCTTCACGCTTCGCTTAGAATCAATAATAACCATCCTGAAGGATGGGTCATTTTTTCGGCCAACTCTTTGTAGTCGTACTGATAACATGTAGGCCCTACCATACCAAAGAGAAGCTTTTTGGTCAATGGATATTTAGAAAAAGAGCCCCGAAAAGAGAGCTTAGGGGCTCTTTTTTCGAGGCTCGTTAGATTATGCCGTGCTTCAGCCTGTCAGCATAGTGGTCCTAAGCATTCGTGAACCACTTCGCCTCTATAATCAACAACAATGCCGATCCAGGGATTCTTGCCAACAACCCTTACCTTGTCGGTTAATACTTTAGCCGAAGCCTCTGCGTCCTCAAAACTTCTATGGATTTGGGGCGGGTTGATGTTAAGTTTTCCACCATCTTTTTGATAAGCGGTGGATGCAAACTCGTCTTCTGTTGGTAGCGTCATCCCCTCCACTTCTGCAAACGGAATTTTCATCATGGGGTCTCTCCTCCAAAGTCGAACCCAATTTATACCATGTGGACTATACTAGTGTTCTGATGTTTCGTCAATCCTTTATTCTACCAAAAAGTAAAAGGCCCTCCCGAAGGAGGGCCCCCTGCAGCGCGTCCGTGAAAGCGCCTGCTGCTGTCTGCTCTGACGCAGCATACCCTGCAGGCAAAATCGCAGACCGGAAATTGTGGTCGCCCCGAGATGGGGCGCAACCTTGTTTCCCATTGCATGCCAATAGAAAGTACATCAATGGGTAGAGCTAGTCAATACATATATACATATACCCAAATATTGGTATACTCTTACGTACACATATGGCTAAGAACACAAAAAAGCAAAATAAAAATGAAGCGGCCGAGCATTCCCACGCCGAAGGTGTGATTTTCGTTAACCGCAGAGGACGTGGCTACATCAAGGATGAACGTTTCCCCGAAGATATAGAAATCCAGAGTCGAGAGCTAAATACTGCTTTAAATGGTGACACTGTGCGAGTTGAACTAATGGGACGCACAGATAAACGCATCCAAGGAAGTGTCGAGAAGGTTTTAAGGAGAGACAAAACAAAATTTGTGGGAACACTCGAGACAGAAAGTGGCGGTTACTTTCTGCGACCAGATGATGCAAAAATACATGTCGACATCACATTGCGCACAAGCCAAGTTTCAACCTTGTCTCCCGGCACAAAGCTCTATGTAAAAATCGAAGATTGGACAAATTCTAGAAAAAATCCAATTGGAAATGTGTTGGAAGTCTTGGGTACTGCAGGAGAGCACGAAGTTGAAATGCAATCAATTGTCTTTGAGCACGGATTTGAAACCACTTTCCCTCGTCGAATTGAAGAAGAAGCAGAGCAAATCGCATCTAAGAAGAAAATTACAGAAAAAGACAATTCTCGTCGTGACATGCGTGGTATCACAACTTTCACCATAGACCCTTACGACGCTAAGGATTTCGACGATGCTCTTTCAGTAAATCGTCTTGAGAATGGAGATGTGGAAATCGGAATACATATCGCAGATGTCACCCATTACGTCCGCCCCGGTAGCCACCTTGAAGAAGAGGCCCAAGGGCGTGCAACTTCTATCTATCTAGTAGACCGCACAATCCCAATGCTTCCTGAAGTTCTCTCAAATGACGTCTGTAGCTTGGTGCAGGGTGAAGATAGACGCACTTTTTCCGCAATCTTTGTGCTCGATAGTGAGGCTAATATTAAAGAGCGTTGGTTTGGCGAAACAATCATGCATTCAAACAAACGATTTACTTACGAAGAAGCCCAGAAGATTCTCGACAACAAAGCAGGGGTATTATACAACGAGCTTCATACTTTAGATAAATTAGCAAAAAAACTTCGCGCAAAGAGAAGCAATAATGGAATGGTTGAATTCGACCAAGACGAAATTGGATTTAAGTTAGATAAGAACGGAAAACCTCTTGATATCTACAAAAAAGTAAGACAGAACACCAACAGAATGATTGAAGATTTTATGCTTCTTGCAAATGAGGAAGTCGCAACACACATGTACAAACACTCAAAGAAAACGAGTGGAAAAGATAACGTCTTTGTGTATAGAATTCACGATGCCCCTAACCCAGAAAAGATCGAAGAGCTTGGTATTTTCATACGCGCAATTGGATACGATTTTGACACAAATGGGGGGAAAGTAACTGCAAAGAGAATAAATAAACTATTTGATGAAATAAAGGGAAAACCTGAAGAAAATCTCATTAAAGTAGCGACCATTCGCTCCATGGCAAAGGCTGTATATTCAACAAACAACATCGGCCATTTTGGACTTGCGTTTAAATACTATACACACTTTACTTCTCCAATTCGAAGATACCCAGATATGATGGTGCACAGAATTTTAAAAAATCACTTAAACGGAACAAAAGTGTCTGATAAAGAAATTGCAGAATACAACCACTTCGCTATCAAAAGTTCAGAGCGGGAGGTTGAAGCGGTTCGCGCAGAGCGAGACTCAATTAAATACAAGCAAGTTGAGTATATGCAAAACAAAATTGGTGAAGAATTTAATGGAATTATTACTGGAGTCACAGAGTGGGGAGTCTATGTTGAAGAGACAAGAACAAAAGCTGAAGGGCTCGTGCGCATGAGCACCCTTGGGGATGATTACTACTCCCTTGATTCAAAACAGTACAGGGTGGTTGGAGAGCGTTCGAAAAAAAAGTTTGCTTTAGGCGACACGGTAAAAATAAAGCTAAAATCAGCTGACCTCGACATGCGGACGCTTGATTTTGTGTTTGTATAAAAAAGTAAAACAAAAGGCCGCTTACGCGGCCTTGTTTTGGCATTGGAGTCTAAGGGCTCTTTAATGCGCTCATGGTGGTGGACGTCTTGCCTCGCCTAAGGAGCGAGAGTGGCGTAATCTGCAACCAGGCGCGTCAGCATGTTGTTTGCGACTTCGCCAATCTCTTGGTTATTGGGTACTGTGTTGAAAACACAGGCTCCAACGTGCTCGAGTGCGGCCATTTCAATGTTGTCGCATTCACTACGCAGACTCGAGTTTTTGAAACCACCCATGTAGTCAATTCTTCTTTCGAAAAGTTTAAGCGTACCGAATGTGTTCATGGTGTTCTCCTCCTGCCATCAATATGCATGAGTTTCGGCCATTTGTCAATAGGTGGACCTTTTGTGACATTTTGCTACAAGGCCGTAAATTTTATACTCCCTGTCGCTTTCTCAAGGGCCTTGCACCAAAAAACACCACAATGCTATGTGATGTTTTTTGTCCTTGTTTAAATTTATGCCGCTTTTCTATTTTCTGCGTCTTCTACCAATGCCTGATTTGCAGCTTTTTCACTTGTAAGCTCATCTGGCCCTTTTTCAATATCGTCTGCAGTATTGTAGGGGTCACCACTAGGAGCATTTTTTGTTTCATCTTCTACAAGACTAATCTCTTCTTCTCCTTTGTCATCAGATGTAAGTTCAATATTTTCTGGCGTTACTACTCCTTCTTCGTCTTCATTTGATAATTCTGGATTTAACATATTTTTTTATTTAGCTACCATAACAGCTTCATCGAGCTGTACTGATAAAATTTTGCTAACACCCTCACCTCCCATTGTAACACCATAGAGGATGCCGGCGCGAGCCATTGTTTCCCTATTGTGTGTAATTAAAATAAGTTGGCTTCTCTTCGACAAATTAACAATCATATCGCCATATTTGCGTGAATTTGCTTCATCTAGTGCAGCGTCTGTTTCATCAAGAATAATAAAAGGTGGAGGATTAACCTGACTTGTTGCAAAAAGAAGTGCTATGGAGGTAAGGGCGCGCTCTCCTCCCGAAAGCATATCGAGGCCGCGAATTTTCTTTCTTGGAAGATTTACATCTACTTCAATTCCCTCGCTTCCTACCTCTTCCTCTTCTTCTATAATTCCCTCTTCTTCGTCCCCACCCATGGCAAAATCGTCTGTTTTTTTCTTTTTCTTTATTTCTCGCACCAGCTCAAGCTTCGCGGTTCCCCCATCAAAAAGAAGCGCGAAGAATTCTTGGAAAGCTACATTTATTTTTGTAATTCCCTCCCTAAACCGCGCGTCTATTTTTTCATCTAAATCATTAATAAGTCCGCGCAGTGTTTCTGATGATTTATCTAAATCTTCTAGCTCACGTGCAAAAAAGTCATCGCGCTCTTTGACTTCCTTGTGCTCATCCATGATTTCATCGGCACCACTGCCTCCAACATCTTCAAGACGAATCTTTATCTTTTCAATGTTACGCCTTCTCGTTTCTTGTTTCTCTCTTGCTTCCATTACAATTGCCTCTTGTGAAAGTGTTTCTCCGTCGACAATAATCTCAAAGTTTTCGTAGAGAGCAACATCAGCACCAATCAATACTCCGGCTTCAGTAAGTTCGCGTTTGAGCTCTTCATCGTCGCGCTTAATACGCTCTTCTTTTGAGTTGATTTCTGTTAGTTTTGATTCAATTCCGTTTTGCTCCTGCATAATTCGGAAAACTTCCCGTTCCGCTTCCCGACTCTCGTCTTTTGAGCTTTCAATTTCTTTGCGCATGCTTTCATATTTCGTGTTTTGCTCTGTCTCTTTTAAAGAAATGCTGGCAAATTTTTCATCGAGCATCTTTTTTTCTTGCCTTAGTTCCTTCAGTTCTTCCTCGCTAAGACCTCCAGCCTCACTTTTTCCCTCCTTCTTGTTCTTAATAAACGCAATTAGTTTTTCTTGAATCTTCCGCAAAGTATTCAAAAGCACTGAAAGGTCATTGCTTCTATCTGCCTGCTCAATTGAACTATTTATTCCACCAGCAAGTTCTTCTACCTCGGAGAGCTTAATTAGGCTGTCTGCTCCCATTTCTTCTCTTTCGCGTTCTCGCTTGAGTCTTCTTTCTCCAAACTGAATCTGTCCTTCGATCCGCCCCACATCACGCGCTAGCGCATCTTTTTGTGTGCGCACATCTCTAATTTTTTCTTCAAGCAGCACGATCTCTTGCCCCTTCTCTTCCCCTTCATTTGACCTCTCTAGTATTCCTTTCGCGGCAGAGAGTTCTTCTTGGAGCCTCCTGCGGGTATCAAGCAATGGTTTTTTGTCTTTATTAATTTTGTTGGTGTGAAAGTTTATATATTCCTGCTCTCTTTTTAAGTACTCCTCGTACCTGACTTTAAGCTCGTCTCGCATTGAGAGCGCTTTTTCTACTTTCTTTACTTGCTTCTCCAAAAACTTTAAATGTGGGGCAATCTCCTTTCGAAGAGACTGTACTTGTGCGATGTTGTCTTCGGTTCGAGAGAGTTTGCGCTCACTTTCATGTTTTTTGTATTGAAATATTTTTAAGCCAAGAGCATCTTCAATAATCTCTCGTCTTTCCTTTAGTGAAGCATTTAGAATTTTATCTGATTCGCCTTGTGAAATGATGTGGTGGCCTGTTGCGCCTATGTTTGCGTTTGCAAGGAGTTCTACCACATCCCTAAGACGCACCGTCGAACCGTTTATTGAATACTGATTTGCTCCATCGCGAAGCACTGCGCGTTCAACCGAAACTTCGTCAAAATCCACATCCAAAAACCGGTCATTGTTGTCGAATATTACTTTTACTGATGCTCTGTTGGAACGATTTGAGCTCTCCGAGCCATTGAAAATCAAATCCTCTCCGCGCTTACCACGCATTGACTTCATAGACTGCTCCCCTAATACAAAGCGAAAACCTTCAGCAATATTGCTCTTCCCAGAACCATTTGGGCCCACAATACCAGAAATAGCGCTGGTAAAGTTCAGTTTTTCTTTCTTCGCAAATGACTTAAACCCTGTAAGTTCTATGCTTTTTAGGTACATATCAAATTAAAAACCAAAGGCGGAATTCCTTTGGCTTAAGTATATCATTCTGCTCTTTAGAGCTATATCCTGTTCTACACAGGTAAATTAAGAAGGCTCTCTTACCACCCCTTGGTCTGTAAGGCTTTTTCGGCAGCCATCTGTTCTGCTTCTTGTTTACTGTTTCCCTCTCCTTCAGCCACAAGCTCATCGCCAACATAGACTCCAACAACAAATTTCTTGTCGTGGTCGGGACCAATTTCGCGCAATGTTTCGTAATTTGGTGTGAGATTTGCCTTTTCTTGTGCGTGTTCCTGAAAATTGCTCTTAGCATCTTGCCACAATTCTTTCTCAACAACTTCATCCAAAAACAAGAAAAGGTTTTTCTCAATAAATTTCTTTGCAGCTGCATACCCCTGATCAAGATACAGTGCACCGATAAATGCTTCAAATGTGTCTGCAAGAATATATTGCCTTGCTCGTCCGTTGTCTTTTGCCTCTCCTTTCGAAAGTAGGAGAAAATCATTCATCTCTGTATTTGTTGCAGCCTTTGAGAGAATAATTGTATTTACAAGTGCGCTTCGAAATGCCGTAAGTTCTCCTTCGGTTTTTCTGGGATATTTTGTAAAAAGAAAATCTGTTGTTATAAGCTCTAAAACTGCGTCTCCTAAAAATTCAAGACGCTCATTGTGTTCAAGCTCTTCTCCTCGATTTTCATTTAAATATGAGCGATGTGTAAAAGCCTTTTTAAGTAATGATTTATCTTTAAAAACAAATCCTGACTTTTCTTCAAATACTCCAAAATCTTTTTCATCCATAAATTATTTCCTGCTCTCGGCTTCCCCTTCAACTGGTTCTTCCTTTTGTAATAGCAAATTAACTGCTTTTGTCACTATCGGGAGCATATCATCATAGAAATTAAGTTCAAGTATGTCTGCCAACTTAAACCATTTTGCATCATCAAGCCCTCCGGTTTCTTTTAATTGCAGGTCCTCAAATTCGGTTTTAAATAGGTAATATGTTACCTGTTTACGAATTTTACCCTTTTCTGGCTGAGTGGCAACATATTCATTTCCACCAAGTTTTCCTTTTAATTCTCCATCTATGCCAATTTCTTCTTTGATCACTCGCTTCAATCCATCTTCTGAAGACTCCTCTTCCTCAACGTGTCCTTTTGAAAGAGTCCAATGTCCGAAAACATCATGTACTAATGCTAAGTAAACTTCTTCTCCTTCGCGTGCGTAGACAACCGCCCCTGCAAGTCGCTCAATTGGCATATCTTCAAACGGAATATCCATTTTCTTTTTCTTAGACACTTCGTCTTTGCCTGGTTCGCCAATCTCTTTATATACTGCACCGAGAACTCCGTTTACGAATTTTCCACTACTGTCTCCTCCGAACTTTTTTGCAAGTTCAATTGCTTCGTTGATGGCAACTTTTGCTGGAACTTCTTTCCTGTCAGCAAACAGTAGCTCATAAAGCCCAAGACGCAAAATATTTCTATCAACCATCGATATCTTATCAATTGGCCATTCTGGGGCTGCTTTTTCTATAATATTATCAAGCTCCTCTTGCTTGACTAAAATATTTGAAACAAGGCCCTGTGCAAATGAAAAATCTCCCGTGTCGGGAGCATATTCTTTTCCAATTCGCTCGAGCACAACACTAATCTCTTCCTCAGTTTTTTCCGAGAAATCTAACTCAAATAGAGTTTGTAATGCTACTGAACGTAAAAGGTGCCTATTTGCCATAATTACGTTACCTCTTAAAGGGCAACTGTAATAATTATAACTTAAAAAATTATTTTTTCTCCTCTACTTCTGGAGTTTCTGTTGATTCCTGATCTTGAGGAGTTTCTGCTTTTGTTGCAGTTTCCTGTCCTAGAGCTGCTTCTTTTGCAATAATCCGTGCTGCTCGTTTTTCTTGTTTTGCAGCAACGTCAACTACTTCGCGACTCTTGTATTTACCACAGTTATCACACATATGGTGTCTTAAATGCTTTGAAGAACAGTCTTTGCATGTTGAAAGACGTGGTTCCTTTAACCCGTGATGAGAGCGGCGATTTGCCGTATGCTCATGTGTGTGTCGCATTCGTACTGACATAATTAAACAAGTATACTGAAAATTCTATATTTGGCAATAGGAATAACGCTTTATATATGTATAAAGCTTTTTCTGTGAAATGGGAGCATTCCATACTTTTTTATAGCTTCAAAGTGCGCTTTGGTGCCGTATCCTTTATGACGTTCAAAGCCGTATTTTGGGTATTTGGCACCTAATTCTTTCATTAGAGTGTCTCGCTCTACTTTAGCCGCAATTGCGGCAAACGATATTGCGCGTTCTTTGCTGTCACCTTTTACTATTGTTTCTTGGTGCAAAAATTCTTCAGGAGCTTTGAGTCCTCCGTCGAGTAAAAGTTTTGCTTTTGTGGTGCTCACATTCAAATCTTTTAGCCCTCTGCAGAGTGCCGCCTGGATAGCAACCTTAATCCCGTCATCATCAATCCTCTCTGATGGAACCATTACTACTTTGAAATCGAGCTCTTTATTATCTCTCTTTTCTATCAAGTATTCGTAAATCTTTTCTCTTTGTTTTTCGGTGTGCTTCTTTGAGTCACGAACATCTTCAAGCTCATCAATATCAAAGCCTTTTGGTATCACCATTACACCAACTGCAACAGGTCCGGCAATTGGTCCTCGCCCAACTTCGTCAATTCCTACTATGCAATTTGGTTTTGCTGTCATTAAGTCATTGTATCGCAAATGAAAAAGCCGCCAACCCGAAGGTTGGCGGCGTGAGATTACGACATCAAAACAAACCTGTCGTCCGCGTTGAAGTGTTGGCTGTCATGTATGACACGAGTCCCAGCTAAATGAGGCACTCCACCTACGTAAAATGTTCTGAAAATGTAAGGTTGGTGGTCCTCACTAAAGAGAGGTATCGAGACGAAAAACAGAGTACTCTCAAGGTCCCCCTCGTGTCCCGTCTCCATGTGTTGTATTGCGTAAAGGGCTCCGCAATCAGCGCTACAAAAACCAAGTTCGTTCTTTATGAACGCACCTCGCACATCATCGAATGAAAAAGAGGGTTTGGATGTTAGTCCAAGATCTTTGCCGCTCAATACATAGAGATTTTTGCTCGTTGAGCCATCGTTTAGGGCTTTCTCCACATTCTCTGAAAGCAACAAGTCAAGGACTCCTTCTCCGTGATAGTAAATTTCCTTGGCCGCCAAAGCACCAGCCAGAATTTTCCCCTCTCTTGGGGTATGTCTGCAATCCAAAATCTCAAGATGCTTGTATGGACATTTTTCTTCCTTCTCAAACTTTAGGACAGACAGCGCTGTTTTTAATTTTTCGGGATTGTGCGCCCAGTATTCCATCTCTCCATTTGATAGTTCAGGCATGTTCCTGACAACCATGGAAATGCAGTGTGCGGTTTTCTTGTGGTAAGTGTTCTGCATAGCAGTGTTCTCCCAGCAATTGTGTATGGATTATTCCTTTCTCTGTATACGTGATATCTATACGAGTGTCAAACAGTTAAAAAGAGCTCGGGGGACCAACCCCGAGCCCTTTCCTCAATTATTGTGCTACTCCTTTTTTTGCGGGTATAATATCTCCATGAGTAAGCCCTTCACCCACCTACACACCCACAGTCACTACAGCCTTCTAAACGCCCTCCCAAAGATTGACGACCTGGTTCGAGCAGCGCAGAGCGACGAGCAACAAGCCCTTGCACTTACTGACGACGGAAACCTATATGGAGCCGTAGAGTTTTACATGCGCTGCAAGAAAGCAAACATCAAACCAATCATAGGAATTGACGCTTATGTGTCTTTGCGCACACGATTTGATAAAGAAGCCCGCATCGATAATAAACGTGCGCGACTTGTGCTTTTGGCAAAAAACGAGAAGGGCTACAAAAATCTTATCGCTCTAGTTACTGCAGCCAACCTAGAAGGCTTCTACTACAAACCGCGCATTGACCATGAACTTATTAAGCAACACTCTGAAGGCCTAATCGCTATACTTCCCTCTTTTTCTAGCGAAGCTTCCCTTAAACTAAAAGAAAATAAAGAGGACGAAGCTGCCAAAGTCCTTAGTTTTTATAAAAAAGTTTTCAAGGACGATTTATATCTAGAGCTCACACATCATCCAGAAATTGATGGCTATAGCAAACTATCCCTTGGTATTGTCGCTCTTTCGAAAAAAGAGAACGTTCCGCTTGTCGCTGCGCAAGATGTGTATTATTTGCACAAGGAAGACCGTGAGGCGCGTGAGGTTCTCACCCGCATACAAAACACACATTTTGCTAGACCACTTAATGAAGGAGATGAAGATTTTTCATTTATTAACCAAGAACAGGCAAACGAATATTTCAAAAAGTATCCAGAGGCTATAGACAATACAGAAAAAATTGTAAATGAATGTAATTTGGAAATTGAGATGAAATGGACATTTCCTGAATTTGTCATTGAAAGTGGGCGTAGCGCAAGTGAAGAATTGCGTCACCTTGCATACGAAGGTCTCAAAGACCGTAAAATGAAACTTACGAAGGAAGTAAAGGAGCGCTTAGAGTATGAGCTCAAGGTAATAAAAGATAAAGACTATGATGGTTACTTCCTTGTTGTCCAAGACCTGCTTCAATACGCACATGCAAATGGAATCCTAACCACAATTCGTGGCTCTGTTGCAGGCTCTCTCGTGACATACTTAATCCGGATTACAAATGTGGACCCACTTTCTTACAAACTTCCCTTTGAACGTTTCCTAAATCCAGAACGTCCCACCGCTCCTGATATTGATATGGATTTTGCCGACAATCGTCGTGACGAAGTTATTACTTATGCAAAAAACAAATACGGGGAAGATAAAGTTGCCCAAATTGGAACATTTGGAACGATGTTGGCTCGTGGTGTAGTGCGCGATGTTGCGCGCGCCCTTGGCTTCCCCTACGGAACTGGCGATATGATTGCAAAAATGATTCCTCTCGGAGCACAAGGCTTCCCCATGACAATTGAACTTGCTTTCAAACAAATAAAAGAGCTTCGTGATTTATATAAAAAAGACAAGGACGTAAAACGCATCATCGATTTGTCAAAAAAGATTGAAGGAAATGCGCGGCATATTTCTATTCACGCAGCAGGTGTCGTGATTGCACCAAAACCACTCCTTGAATATGTACCAACACAGTTTGACCCAAAGGGTGGAAAGATTGTGACACAATACGACATGTATAGTGTTGGAGAAGACGGTATTGGGCTTCTGAAGTTTGATTTTCTTGGAATTAAGAACTTGGCCATTCTGGCTGATTCTGTTAGGCGTGTTAGAAAGATACGAAAAAAAGTTATAGACATTGAAAACGTCCCGCTTGATGACAAAAAAACTTTTGAAATGCTGGCGCGAGGGGAAACAGAGGGCTTGTTTCAATTAAACGGTTCGGGAGTCACACATTTCCTAAAAGAACTAAAACCAACAAGAATACACGACATCAATGCTATGGTGGCACTATACCGCCCCGGCCCTATGGATGTTATTCCTGACTATATTAAGCGAAAGAATAATCCAAACCTCATTAAATACCCCGATCCTCGTATGGAAAAGTATTTAAAGGAGTCATACGGTCTTATTGTTTACCAAGACGATCTTCTCTTTTCTGCAATCGAACTTGCAGGCTACAGTTGGCTTGAAGCTGACAAGTTCCGAAAAGCGGTTGGAAAAAAGATTCCTGCAGAAATGGCCGCACAAAAGGAAAAGCTCATTAAAGGTATTGTAGAAAACGGACAAACAAAAGATTTTGCAGAAATGCTTTGGAAGTTGTTCGAACCATTCCAGTCATATGGATTCAACAAAGCTCATGCCGCAAGTTATGGAAAAGTTGCATATCAGACCGCCTACATGAAGGCAAATTTCCCTATCGAATACATGTCGGCTGTACTTACGGCAGATAGTGGAAACGTAGACAAGGTTTCTGAATCTATTACAGAGTGTAAGCGTATGGGCATTCCGGTGCTTCCTCCTGATGTAAACGAAAGTTTTGGTCCATTTTCTGTAGCGATTCGAGATGACAAAACAGAAGCTATTCGCTTTGGACTTCATTCAATCAAAAACTTTGGTGAGGGTATTGCAGACGTAATCATTAAGGAGAGAAAAAAGAACGGCCCATACAAAAGTCTTGCGGATTTTCTAAAGCGAATTCAAGATAGGAACTTAAATAAAAAATCTCTTGAATCCCTCGTTAAGTGTGGTGCCCTTGATTCATTTGAAGACCGCTCAAAGATGTTTAACAACATTGAAGCACTGCTCACATACAATCGTGAATTTGCACAACTGCCACAAGACCAAGACTCCCTCTTTGGAGCGCTCCCAAAAGAAGAGGCAAAGTTAACTCTTGTTTCCGGAGAAGAAATATCACAGCAGGAAAAATTGGCGTGGGAAAAGGAACTTCTCGGCCTTTATGTTACAGGGCACCCGCTTGATGATTACAAAAAACTTCTCAAAGACAGAGCAACTATACTACGTATTGATCACGAACTCCGAGAAGGAATGCTTGCCGTTGCAAGTGGAATTGTCGAAGAAGTTAAACCCATTGTCACAAAGAAAGGAGACAAAATGGCGTTTCTAAAACTTGCAGATTTCAGCGGAAGCATTGAGGCTGTAATTTTTCCAAAACTTTATGCAGAGTATGAAGCCTTGCTTCAGCCAGAAATGTGTATCGCAATAAAAGGACGCAAATCAGTGCGCAATGGGCAAACGAGCCTTGTCGCAGAAGCGGTTAAGGAGTTAAAGGAAGAAAAAGAAAAAGAGAGAAAGGTTTCCTAAATATTTTTACCCAATACCAGACCATAGTGCTGGCCTCCTGCTGTAAAAGTATCTAGAACCTTAAGCCCTGCTTCTTTTGCAAACTCTACTGCTTGCTGCTCTGTAATAAGGTTTTCGGCTTGTGGACCCATGCCACCATATGAGTCTTTCCAATCAATAACTAAAATCTTCCCTGTTGGAACAACGATTCTTGAAGCCTCTTTCAAAATTCCGACATGGTCTTCGTATGAGAAAAGTGTGTTGGGAATAATTACAGCGTTTAGTGCATGGTCTTGAATTCCTGTCTTCCCTTCTTCTTCGATGTTTGCGTGCACTGTTTTAATTATTGAACAATTATTTGCCCGTGATTCAGTCGTAAGTTTTTCAAGCATGTCTTTTCGCACATCAATGGCATGAATAAGCCCTGTATTATTCATAGCGCGACACGCTGCAAACGAATGCCCCCCTACTCCTGAACCAAAAATAGCCACTCTGTCTCCTTCTCTAAGGCCTAAGTGCGCTACGTTATCGTCTGGGTTTGTAAAATCCATATATTATTAGTATAGCGCGCATTCTTTTCCCGTTCTAGTAAAATATTTGAAAATGTGTATACTCGAGCCAGACGTATACGGAGGAAATCGCGATGGCAACGCAACCAGAGCCAATGGCACTAACGCCAACTGCTTCGCTTTTTCTCTCCTTATCAGAAGAATTAGCGAGCGCAAGTAAAACCTACAACCCAGCACCAGACATCCGCAAAGGAGAGTTGATAAAGTACCCTGAGGTATCTCTAGAGGACCTCTCAGCGGCATTGAAGTTATGCTGGCTTGCGAAGTACCACCTGAGTATGTGCGACCTACGCCCTAAAGCATATGGACTTTCAGCATCGTGCATGCGAGACGTTTTCGACCATCTCGGGAAAAATTCTACCAAAGTCTCAGAACTCATAGGATTGTTGGACGAAGAAACTACAACACTTGTGAAGATTCGTTTCAAGGAGTGTACGTGCGAGGATTTGAGACACGCATCACATTTCTGCTTCTTGATGCATTCGTATTTTCATCAGATTGAATCAAAAAGTCTTCTTCTGGGAAACCCCACACGGGCAATAACGGAGCGCGCACTATCAAAGTAGTGCGCTCTCTTTTTTATATCTTGAAAATACATGTATAATAGCCCTTATGAACGAAAATAAAGACGAGAAGCTCAGCCAAATACGACACTCTTTGGCCCACCTACTTGCCGCTTCAGTTATGGAACTATACCCTGACACCAAACGAGCGATAGGTCCTGCTATTGATAATGGTTTTTATTATGATTTTGAATTCTCTTCTCCGCTTAGTGATGGCGACCTAGCTGCAGTCCAGATAAAAATGAAAAAAACCTACAATTCATGGAAGGGCTTTGAACGGTTTGGGGTTTCAAAACAAGAAGCGCTTAAAGAGTTTAAAGGCAATCCATACAAAGAAGAATTGGTGGAGGAATTTTCGAGCGAGAAAAAGAAACTAACCATCTATCAATCAGGCAACTTCCGAGATCTTTGTGGTGGTGGGCACGTAGACGATATAAAAGATATGAACATGGATGCTTTCAAACTTACCCATGTTGCTGGCGCATATTGGCGGGGGAACGAAAAAAACAAAATGCTTACTCGCATTTATGGGATTGCATTCAACACAAAAGAAGAACTTAAAGAGTACGAAGCCCTGCAAGAAGAAGCAAAAAAGCGCGACCACAGAAAGCTTGGAAAAGAATTGGATTTATTTACATTTTCTCCGCTTGTCGGAAGCGGGCTTCCTCTTTTCACACCCAAAGGAACGCTTTTGCGTAATCTAATCGTCGATAAAATTTATTCTATTCAAAAGAAATATGGATTCGACCCTGTTTGGATTCCACATATTGCCAAGGACGATTTATACAAAACTTCTGGTCACTTCGAAAAGTTTGGTGAGGAGTTATTTAAGGTAACAGGCCAAACAAAGACAGTATTCATTATGAAGCCGATGAACTGTCCTCACCACACACAAATCTATGCTTCTAGCCCACGTAGTTACAAGGATTTGCCTATTCGATACGCAGAGGCGACCACTAACTACCGCGACGAACAGCCAGGAGAACTTTTGGGACTTTCGCGAGTGCGCAGCATTACGCAAGACGACGGGCATGTATTTTGTACTTATGACCAAGCAGAGCAAGAGGTAAAAAATATTGTGGATGTGATTAGAACATTTTATACAGATTTGGGAATGTTTAATAAAGAAACATATTGGGTTTCGCTTTCAGTACGTGACCCGAAAACTCCGGAGAAATATTTGGGCGACGCTGCAGTATGGGACAAATCAGAAAAACTACTTGAAAGAGTTGCTCAAGAGGAAATGCTTAATTACAAAGAAACCGTCGGCGAAGCCGCGTTTTATGGGCCAAAATTAGATTTCATGTTTAAAGATGCGCTTGGGCGAGAGTGGCAACTTGGAACTGTGCAATTGGACCTAAACATGCCGGGGCGCTTCAGTCTAGAATACACGAACAAAGAGGGAAAGAAGGAAACGCCGGTCATGATACACCGCGCAGTTGCGGGCTCTTTGGAGAGGTTCCTTTCTGTCATTATTGAACACTTTGCGGGCGAATTTCCTTTTTGGCTCTCTCCAGTACAAATCAAGGTGCTTCCTATAGCAGAAGCGCACAATGACTACGCTGGAGCAATTGCCGAATCATTAAAAAAAGCGGGAATTCGAGTTGAGCTCGACACAACAAATGAGTCGTTTGGGAAAAAAGTTCGAAGAGCAAAAGTGGAAAAAGTTCCCTACTTTATTGTAGTCGGTGATGAAGAAGCAAAAACTATGAGCGTTACAATAGAAGGAAGAGACACCAAAAAAGAAAATCTAAAACTTGAAGATGCTCTCGATAAATTCCAAAACTACAAATAATTAAAAACACCGCGTTCGCGGTGTTTTTTAACTTTTTCTAGCTTTTTTTATATACTCAAGCGCTCGAATGAGTGAAAGTTTGATTCCTATTTCGGGAACGCTATAGCGATAATCTACACTTCCAATCAATATGGCGATTATTTCTTCTAGTTCCTCATTAGAGAAGCATCGTGCGTGTTCTAGAACTTTCTGGTCTACATACCCTGCCCCATCTACTCTATGTTCGTGGACTCTATCTAGCATTAAAATCGCGTCTTTAATGAACTCTCGTATATCCTCTTCAGTCCCTTGTCGCATCTTTCGTATAAAGGTGAAAAGCCCTTGTTCGTTCCCCTCACAGAGAAGCTGCATGAAGCTTGCAGCAGCACCTGCGTTTTTTGATTGCAGTTTCCCCGTTGGTAAATTTGCTGGTGTTAGTGTGTTATTTTTCCTATCGACATCTCCAAGATAGGTTTCTTCCTCGCTTTTTGTAGAAGTGCTAAACTCTCCGTTGCCTTCTCTATTTTCGAGCAAACTAGTAACCTGCTCTTTATTTAAAACAACCCATCCATCAAAACGAGGATGCTCTTTCTTTGCGGTTGATATAACTTTTTCCAGCACATGGTCTGAAGCGCCTCCGAAGCCTGCTATAAACAAAAGTGCGTCTCGAGAAATTAATGCTCCAGCATCGTGTGCTTTTTGTTCCAAAATTGTAACCGCATCATTTGCTGCCTCTTTTGGTTCCTCTTCGCGTGGTTTTGATTCCATTTTCCTTACTTCTGGTATTCGAGATATATCAGTTCTTGATTTTGTTAAGTATTTTTTCGTCACTATATTATCTACAAATGTACGAAGCTTATTAAATATATACGTACCGCTCCCAAAAAGCAGAAAATATGTCACTCCTAAACTCCATACTAATAGTATAATCCACGCAAGAAGTGAACCAACTTCTCCAAAAATCCAAATAGAAAGCGTTTGACTCAAGAATAACACCAAAAAAAACGTTATCCCAAAAACCCACCCATATTCTAGAGTGTCTTCTCGGTCCTTTATGAATCCTTTATATATTTTTTCTATCAGCCAATTAAGCATATTTTTTGTCCTATTTTGGCACACCTCTTCCCTTTTTATGTATGATATAATTACTATTATCGAACATTAGGAACGATATTACCTTACATGAAAGAAGAAGGGTCTGCAAACACTCTTGGGGACGGAGGTAAGTCTGAAAAAATGTCTAAAAGGACAAAAATTGGAGGGTATATAGCAATAATACTATTGTTTATTTTTGTTGCCTGGGTAAACATTACCGGATTTTCACCTTCCTTTGACGTTGAAAAGGTGGCTTCAATAACAAGTTGGGCGGTAGGAGCTAATGCAACTGACGGCTTTGGACTCTTCAAGCGAAAGAAATATGCTGACATTGAAGTAAATATCCTTTCAGCAGGAGTATTAGACAAAGGTGGAGTATATAGACCAAACGACACTCTCACTACTAAAAGCATCGGTGCGTTGCGAATTCAAGTAAAGAATGTAGGAAAAATTGACTCGTCTACGTGGCAATTTAGAATTACTTTGCCCACAAGAGACTCTTACGTATACCTTTCCCCAACACAGAATCCACTTGCAAAAAATGAAGAAAAAACCTTTCTCTTCACATTCGATAGTCTTGCAGCAAGCAGTAGTGCAGAGATAAAAGTTCTTGCAGAAACAAGTGGTGAAGGAAAAGAGTTAGAAAATAACTTATCTACTAAAATATTAGAAATATTTTAAGGCACCGCCCACAACCAAAGTAGATTGTTTTAAATATCTATATTTGCGTGCTTTGCGTTTGATTGTATGAAACTCTTGCGCGAGCTTACGTCGGTTCCCATAAGCATATCAAAGACGCTGTCTGCCTCTGCGGCATCTTCTATTGTGACCTGTTTCAACACTCGTGCTTCAGGATCCATGGTTGTTTCCCACAACTCATCCGCATTCATTTCACCAAGACCTTTGTATCTCTGGATAGTTATTTTTTGCGTCTTTTTCTTTTCCGTTTCACCCTCTTCCACTTCTTCCTCTGTGGCAGATTTTTCTTCAACTGTTTCAACTTTGGCAGCGTCCTTGCCTAAGAATTTGGTTTTTTCTTCTTCGGTATAAACATAGACAGATTCTTTTCCTTTCTTAATTTTGTAGAGTGGTGGCATCGCAATGTATACATACCCGTCTTCGATCAAAGATTTGAAGTATCGATAGAATAGCGTGAGAATAAGAGTTCTAATATGTGCACCATCAATGTCGGCGTCAGTTGCAATAATAAGTTTGTGATAACGAAGTTTTGAAGCATCGAAGACGTCCCCAATCGCAGTTCCCATAGCGATAACAAGATTCTTAATCTGTTCACTTCCAAGCATTCTATCAAGTCTTGCCCTCTCGACATTCAAAATTTTACCTCGAAGCGGCAAAATAGCTTGAGTCTTTCTATCACGCCCAGTCTTTGCTGTTCCCCCCGCAGAATCTCCCTCCACAATAAAAAGCTCGCTTTCTTCTGCGCTCCTAGATTGGCAGTCTGCAAGCTTGCCTGGAAGCGTCATGCCCTCCAGGGCGCCTTTGCGCAAAACGCTATCTTTGGCCGCCTTAGCTGCTTTTCGTGCCTTTTGTGCAAGCACTACTTTATTAATTATCGCTTTTGCCTCATCAGGATGTTCTTCAAGAAATGCACCAAACCCTTCTGAAAAAACTGCCTCTGTAGCTCCGCGCGCTTCCATAGAGCCAAGTTTTGCTTTTGTTTGCCCTTCAAATTGAATTTCCGGAAGCTTTACAGAAATAACAGCAGTAAGCCCTTCAAGCACATCGTCTCCAGTAAATGTGTCATCGCCGTTTTTAAAAAGATTGTTTTTCTTTCCGTATGAGTTAAGTGTTCGTGTCAGCGCAGTTTTAAACCCTGTTATATGTGTTCCACCTTCGGCGTTATATGTATTGTTGGCAAACGCTAAGATGCGTGGAGAAATATCGTCAACATATTGTAATGAAATTTCGACTGTTACGTTGTCTTGTTCCTTTTCAACATAAAATACGGTTTTGTGTATTGGTTTTTGGTGTTGGTTATAAAACTTAACAAGAGAAAGTAATCCTCCTTCAAAATAAAAAGACATCGAAGGAATGTCGAGCTCTAAATCTTTGAGGTAAAATGTTTTTCCAATATCAATCTTTCCCGCATACTCTCGAGCGTCAAAACATGAAATTCGCATACCCTTTACTAGGTATGCCTGCTGGCGTAAGTGGGCCACGATTTTTTTCCATGAGTATTCTATTTCTTCAAAAATCTCCTCGTCCGCTCTAAAAGCAACAATGGTCCCATGGAGCTTTGAGGCTTTTATTTTTTTTACTGCCGCCTTTTTCTTTCCTCTTTTGTATTCTTGAAAATAATGTCCACCATCACGATGCACGTCCACGGTAGTATGTGATGAGAGAGCATTTACTACTGAGACGCCAACACCGTGAAGTCCTCCAGAAACTTTGTATCCATCGCCGCCAAACTTACCCCCTGCATGCAGTGTGGTCATAATTGTTTCAAGAGCTGAAACTTTTGTTTGTTTGTGTTTATCTACTGGAACACCTCGCCCATTATCTACGACACGAATATAGTTTCCAGGGAGAAGAGCTACTTCAATATGGTCGGCATGACCACCCATCGCTTCGTCTCGTCCATTGTCAAAGACTTCGGAAATAAGATGGTGCAAACCGTCAGGACCAGTCGTACCAATATACATGCCTGGACGTTTTCGAACAGGTTCCAATCCTTCAAGCACCTGAATATCCTGCGCACTATAGTGATGCCCATTTCCTCGCTTTGGTGCTTTCGTCGCTGTCTTTTTTGCAGCTTTTGACGTCGTTTTTTTTGCTTTTTTGACTTCTTTTTTTGCCATAAAACTAAAGAAAACCCAACCTAAAAAATAGGGTTTTCGTAGGCCCATTATACCAAAAAAACCCTTATTTTAAAAGGGTTTTTTCACATTTTGAGGGCAAAAATAGCGCCTATTTTATGGGTTATTTTGGCCTCAATTTCATCTCACTTCAAAGCCCTTTTTTGCATTCAGTTTTAATGTAATATCTCCCATAATTTTGTTTACCTCATCGTCTGTAAGGGTACGCTCATTTGATTGAAATACGAGGTGGTATGCATATGACATCTTTCCACCTTTTTCAAATTCATCAAATTTTGTCTTATTTATCAAAAGCTTTCCGCCGTGTTCTTCAATCACATTAAGTATCTCTTTCTCATCTACACTACTTGGTATCCACACGGCAGTATCGCGCAAAACAAATGGGTAGAGAGAAAAGTCCTTGTATGGTGTGAGATTTTGTTCAAAGCCCTCATAGTTTTTTGCTTCCGGTAATTTCTCAAGAAGTTTAGAGAAATTAATTTCTAATATTCCTTCTTTAGAGTTTTCTGGAATTTTAATTCCAAGCTCACGCTCAAGAACTTTTTTTGTTTCATCTAATATTTTATCTGTCTTTTTTCCTGAAACACCTATTGCAAGCGCTACGTACTCTCCACTTTTTGGAAATACCCTTCCAAGCTCAAAAAGCTTTACCCTCTCTAGTCCAAACAGTGGCGCCATTTTTGAGTTACTCTCCAAATACTTTCCTATTCCACAGCTTAGGCCTATCCTTAAAAAGGTTTTATCAGAAGCTGCTCCTGAAATCACCTCGTAATCTCCGTGCGCACGGAATGTATACCCCAATACTTCTGAATATCCCGCCCCAACCAAAATATTTCTAACCTTATCAGCATAAGAGAATTCTTTGTGTATGTAAGGAGCCGTGTTGCTCTCTGGAAGTTGCCGCGCCTCCAGGTGCTCATACCCATGTACCCTGCCAATTTCCTCTATTAGGTCTTCGTATATATTAATATCAGTCCTTTCAAATGGTGGAGTTACTGTAAACACATCATCTTTTGCCTCATATTCAAAATCGAATCTATCAAAAATGCCTGCAACGTTTTTTTGAGAAAGACTTGTTCCTAGCAAATTATTTATTTGTGAAAGCGTAACTGAAACGGGCTCCTTATCCTTCTCGGGAATACACACATCTACTGCACCCTCTACTTCCCCTCCTGCAAGGTCGAGAATAAGTTCAACGACATCTGCAAGCGCATACCCCACTAAGTGCTGTGAGGGGTTATTTTGGAAGCGTGTAGAGGCCTCTGTCCAGAGCTTTAGCTTCTGTGCTGTTTTTCGCACGCTCGCAAAATCAAAGTGCGCTGACTCAATTGCTATGTCTTTTGTGTTTTTATCTACCTCGGCAATATTTCCTCCTTTTACTCCTGCAATACCAATTCCCGTATCAGCATTACCATCAACAATCAAAAGCGTGCCCGAATCAAGCTCGTATTCATCTTCTGTAAGTGTTGTAATTTTCTCATTTTTTTTGGCATTGCGTATTACTATTTTCTTTTCTTTTCCTTCTAGTTTATTGGCGTCAAAGGCATGCAGCGGTTGCCCTGTATTTAGCATTACGTAGTTTGTGGCATCAACAATATTATTTATTGAGCGCTGCCCAAGAACTTCCAGAGCGCTCTTTAGCCAGTCAGGCGACGGTCCAACCTTCACCCCTTCTATGACAGCAATTGCATAGCGTGAACACAATCTTTTGTCCTCTACCTCAACTTTAAATTTCTCTGATTCCTCTACCTCTAGAGTCTCTCCTAAAAGAGGGTCGTATTTCATTTTCCTTCCCAGAAGAGTTGCTACTTCTCGCGCTATTCCTCTGTGCGACATAGAGTCGCTCGAACGATTTGGAAGCACGTCAATATCAAGAGCATAATCACTGTCAACCTTTTCAATTTCCTCTACTTCGTATGCATGAAATGTTAAAAGCTCTCCTAACTCCTCTGGAGTGGGTAGTTTTTCTTCAAAATATTCTTGTAGCCAGTTGTAACTTACCTTCATGCTAGAATTGATTAACAAACCTCAAATCTCCATCGTAATGTTTTCTCACGTCATTGCTGTTGTGTCGAATCATAATTATGCGGTCAATACCCATACCAAAAGCAAAACCTGAATATTTTTTTGGATCTATACCGCCGTTTCGAAGAACATTTGGATGCACCATTCCAGCTCCTAAAAGTTCAATCCACTTTCCCTTATATTTCATATCAAGCTCCACACCCGGTTCCACAAACGGAAAATACCCTGGCCTAAAACGAACTTCTATATTCTCATCATTGAAAAACCTCTGAAGAAGCGTTAAAAGCGTGCCTTTTAGGTGTTCTAGAGTTATTCCTTTATCAACTGCAAGCCCCTCAACTTGGTAAAATTGCATCTCATGCGTCGAATCAGTAGCTTCGTTTCTATATACCTTCCCAGGCACAAAAATGCGTATTGGGGGCTTATTTTCCAACATATATGGTACCTGCACCGTGCTTGTTTGTGTTCGAAGCAGCATCTGCGACCCTTCGGGTTTAAGCCAAAACGTATCCTGCATATCGCGCGCTGGGTGGTCCTCTCCGAAATTAAGAACCTCAAAATTGTCATAATCATTGGTCATTTCTGGTCCATCTGCTAGAGAAAATCCCATCTCTTGAAAAATATCCGTGAGTTCACGAATAGCTTGAGATATGGGGTGTTTATGGCCTTTCTCTTCATTCATGATGGTTAGTATATCAGAAAAAGAGCCTGGGAGGCTCTTTTTCAAAGATATACCATAAAGCAATAATCAAAAGAAAAGCGACTTTATGTCGTTTTTCTTTTGCCACTTATGAAGTCAAATTCTATTAGCTGTTTGACATTTTAACAAGGTTTTGGCACTCTGGCTTTAGGAAAGTTGTCTATTTTTGTTCTATAGGAGCATCGTTATGGAAAAGAAGGTAGATATGAACGAGCTCCTGATAACAGACCCGGAGTGGATGAGATTACTAAATCATATCTGCGCTTTCTGTGGAGAGTCGGCCTACGCACATTTAAAAATCTATTCGCTTTGGGGGTGCAAGAACTGCAAAATAACTGCGCCATATAACTCAGGATGTTTTTACCTGTGGTACGACAAGTGAAACTATGTGTCGCCGCAAAATAGACGTCAAAATAGTTAACAAAGAGCCGCGCATTTGCGCGGCTTTTGTTGTTTTGGAGCTAACATACAAAATTGGGGCTCAACAATTAGCACAATACGTAGAACAAGCTTAAAGAGTCCCCCGGACTCTTTAAGAGATTTCGAACATGTAGAAACAAATCTGACATGGTCAATTCAAAATAGAATGAAAAAAGTGCCTCCTGCTCGGAGACACCTTTTCACTCTATTGGAGCCACCTGTCAGATTCGAACTGACGACCTACGCATTACAAGTGCGTTGCTCTACCATCTGAGCTAAGGTGGCAATGCCGTCCATCCTACTCCACTTCTCTCAATTCTTCAATGGTCTTGCTAACCGCCGCCTTGTGATTCTGTATGTCAGTTAAGTGATTTGAGGTTGGTTCTCCTTTAGCTAAATCGTTTTTTTTGCCTCTCACTTTATGAACAGCTATGTGAAGCTTTTCTTCTAGAAATCGCACAACATGAAGCAGTCCCGTGCTAAATAGATGGGTCGCTTGTAAAATAACGTACTTAGAGGTACGAACAATGAATTGAGGGAATTCGCGCATGACATAACGAACAAAAATAAGAGCCATGTGGTCTAGCTTTTTCCTAAAACGAGGAAAGTATCGTTTCCCCTTCGTCATTTCAATATGTCGCAAAGTCAAAAGTAGAGTGATAAGCACCCCAGAGATGACAAAAGATGTTACTCCAAACATTTATATATTTTAACCTTTCACAGAAAATCGCTCAATCCGTGAAAGTTCAATTCTCTCTCCAAACTTTTGAGTAGCCCCATCAATGAGGCCTTGAATGGTCTTGTCTGGATCCTTAATAAATGCTTGCTCAAGAAGAATTTTATCCTTGAAATATGAATCCATCTTCCCTTCTAGAATTTTTTTCTGCATATTTTTTGGCTTGTCTTTCACTTCTTCAGTGAAAACTTCACGCGCAGCCTTCATGTCTTTTTCTGTAAGTTCTTCTTTTCGAATATAAAGTGGTGAAGTTGCAGCAACTTGCATTGCAATGTCATATGCAAGCTTAACAAATTTTTCATTCTTAGAAACAAAGTCTGTCTCGCACGAAAGCACCACGACTGAGCCGACCTCATTAGTTCCGTGTATATACGCCTGAACAACGCCGGCGCCAAGATTTCGGTCAGCTTTTTTTGCTGCAATCGCAGCCCCTTTCTTCGCGAGAAGAACTTTTGCTTTTTCCATATCGCCCTTCGCTTCTTCAAGAGCTTTTTTACATTGCATTATTGAAACCCCGCTCAAATCACGAAGTTCTTTAACGCTTTCTGTTGTAACCATGTTATGTTTGTTTTTTAATAGTCCCTTTATTAGAGTCCTTATCTTCAACTTTTGGAGCAGGTGCAGTTTTCAATCCACCCTCGTACGCAGCAACTAGTTCTTGTATCAAGTATTTTATACTTGCTACGCTTCCATCATTTGCTGGGATATAGTGTTTTGCAACTTCCGTATTACAGTCTGAATTTAAAATACCAATTACTGGAACGTTTACTGTTCTTGCTTCTGTTACTGCAATCTCTTCATGCTTTGTGTCTACTGCAAGTAGCGCATGCGGAAGCCCTTCCAGCCCAACAAGTCCTCCAAATGTTTTATCTAAATCTTCAATTTCTCGGTCAATGTGCAGTCGTTCAAGTTTTGTGAACTTATTAAGTTCTCCTTTTTCTTTTTTTTCTATAAGGTCTGTTAGGCGTGCTATTCGCTTCTTAATTTCTGAATAATTAGTGAGAGTTCCTCCAATCCATCGTCCTGCAACGTACGGCATTCCAATACTTGTTGCGGCAGCTTTAATAACGACTCTTGCTTCATTTTTTCCGCCAACAAAAAGCACCTTTTGCCGCTTATTTCCAAGATTATGCATAAATTCTTTTGCCTCCTCTAGTTTGTCTGCAACTTTCTCAAGATCAAAAATTTCAACCTTGTTTTTGGCTCCAAAAATATACTCTGCCATAGACGGATGACGACGTGATTTTGAAAAACCAAAATGCACACCCGCCTTAAAGAGGTTGTCAATCAGTGTTTGGTTTGTTGCGTTCTTTCCGTCCATAATGGAGGGTAGTGTAGCAAATGCGCCACAAATTATCAATAGCTATTAAGCCTCTAATTTACTTTGGGCCTTCTCCAATGTATCAAAAACTGCTTCTAATTCTCCGTTTAAAATGCCTTCAAAGTTGTGCCATGATTCTTTGATTCTGTGGTCGGTAACTCTGTTTTGAGGACCATTATATGTTCGAATCTTTTCAGACCGATCTCCCGTACCAATTTGTGCTTTTCTAGTTGCTGAGTGTTTTTTTGCCTCTTCTTCTTCAGCTAAAACTTCTAATTTAGCCTGAAGCATACTCATTGCAAGCACCCTATTCTTAAGCTGACTTCTCTCTGAAGTACATCTAACTTCTAGTCCTGTCTCTTTATGGACTACACGAACTGCGGTCTCAACTTTATTCACATTCTGGCCCCCTGCGCCACCTGAGCGTGAAAAATCCATTTCAACATCACCTTCGCTAAGGTCAATATTTTTTTTCTTTCTAATTGGCATTATCGCAACCGAGGCCGTTGAGGTGTGTATACGCCCCTGCTTTTCTGTAACAGGAACCCTTTGCACCCGGTGCACTCCTGTTTCAAATTGCAACTTCTTGTACACATCTTTACCTTTTATTTCAATTGATGCTTCTTTGTACCCTCCCATATCATTTGTTGACTCATTGAGTGTCCTGGTTTGCCAACCGACAGTTTCTGCGTATCGTTTGTACATTTCTGCCAATTGATATGCAAAAATCGCGGCCTCGTCTCCTCCTGCGCCTGCACGAACTTCCAAAATAACTTCATTTGGAAATTTCTGTTCTTCTTCATCAGATTTTACAATTTTCAATAGTTGCTCCTCAATCCCTTTCTTTTGCTCGGCAAGAGCCACAAGTTCTTCTCCTGCAAGTTCTTGCATTCCTTCATCTTTCGCCATTTTGTGAGCTTCTTCTTCTTTTTGGAGCAATGTCTCATACTGCACGGCTAAAAAGTTCGTCTTGTGATTCTTTTTAAATTCTTCTAGTTTTTCTTTTTCCATAGACTTTACATGAGAAAAACCACGCATAACGTGGCCACTTTCCCAAATTAACAAAAGTTAGTTGTCGCTCTTTTTTCGCGCCTTAATTTTCTTCTCTTTTTTGTCTTTAAGCTTTGCAGCGGCCTTTCGTGTCTTGAATTTCTCAACTCGTCCTGCTGTATCAACAATTTTATCAATGCCTGTATAGAATGGGTGGCAGTTGCTACATATTTCCACTTCGATGTCCTTTGCGGTTGAGGCAATACTAAAAGTCTGTCCGCATGCGCACTTTACTTTTGCATCTGTATGGAATTCTGGGTGAATTTCTGCTTTCATATAAGTGGCTTAGAATATACCAGTAATATAGCAATTTATCAAGCTTTTATAAGGCTTAATTGCCTTCCAATATATCAATCAAACCTTGGTGTTTTTCGGCTAATTCCATTACTCCATCACCATAAAACGCATACGATGCTTTTTCTGCATTTTTCCATCCTGCAAAATATCTCAAGGCCGCAAGGCGCTCGTTATAGTAGCCACCCTTATCTGCTCCATTGTCTGAAAGCAGAAGTGCTGAAGCAAAAAATGCAGTACGAGCGTCCCAAGGATTAGGTGGCACCTGCCCTGAGGCACGTCCTATTCTATCTTCATACAAAACCCATGTTGATGGGATAAATTGTGCAGGTCCCATTGCCCCTCCCCAGCCATACCACGGTTTCTTCGAAACAGGCATCGCATCAGGATTTAGACCAAGCCTATCTGTAATCTCTTTAAATACTGGTTTATCTCTGGTTGGATGCATATCGCTTTGCCAGTTTCCTGTCCCAACATTTTCTCCTAAGTTTGATTCTTGTTCGAAGGTTCCCAATAGGAGCGCGGGCCTTACTCCAGTTATGGCAGAGGCCTCATTTGCATATGTAAGAGCTTTGTCGTACGGAATGGCAGCTGAACCTCTAAGTTGGAAAAGTGCAGTTCTAATTTCTGCAGCTGTTTTTTTCTTTGAATCAAGTACATTTTGATACGCAGCTTCTTGGCCTTTGGTAATACCCAAGATGTATTGTTTCTCATCTTCTTGGTCTTCTATTTTTGCTTTCTGAAATTCTTGTAGACGTCGCAGTTCCAACTCTTCAGAGCGCTTCCCTTGAAGCGTTTCCTTCTCCGCATTCGTAAGATTTTTTGTTACCTCAATCTCCCTAAATGATTCATTTAAAGATTCTTTAATAGAGTCAAAAGAGTCTAAGTCTTCAAAAAATTCTGAAATATTTTTGGTGCCTAAAACAATCTCTACTGTCGTAAAGCTATCAATTTCATTTGTTTTGCGTATCAGCTGTGCGAGGGATTCCTTTTGACGTGTAAGTTTTTCGGAAAGCTCGTCAACGTAGCGTGACTTCGAGTAAATGTCATCCTCGATACCAAAAATAGTAAGATTTCTTTGCTTTATCTCAAGTTGGGCCTTGTCTATCTTCCCGGTAAGAATTGAGACATCGCGCTCTAGAGATACACGTTCTGTTTGCTTTGATTCAACAAGTATTTGTTGAACATTTATTTCCTGCTCTACTTTTTTAAGTTCTTCTTCTAACTCCGCTTTTCGCTCCGCAACATCTTCTGAATCAGCCTGGGCACCAACAAAGAGTGGGTGTGGCGCAAACATGACGTATGTAAAAACCGCAGACAGTATGAGTGCGGATAGAAAAAATCGCTGTCGCAATATCTTCAACATACTATAAGTATAGCAAGCAGTACTAAAAAAGTAACAGTCACGTATCCTCACTATCTTCAAGAAAGCAACAAAAAAGCCCCGTGGTTGGGGCTCTTTTCAGTTTAACTTTCGTTTGGTTGGGGTTCAGCTTTTTTTTCTTTTTCACCCTCTCCAGAGCCTTCTTCTGCACCTTCTTCATCCTTTCCTTTCTCCTCTACTTCAATAGCGTCCATGTCTACGACTTCTGGCTCTTCAAACACTTCTTCAACCGCTTCGTTTGCCGAAGCAACCACTTCTTCAGCGTCCGCTGTAGCAGTTACGCCTTCTGGAAGCTTTAGCTCCCTAACATGAATCGATGTGTCAAAATCTATAATTCCTTCAATGTTTACCTCTATTTGTTGTGGAAGGTCTCGTGGCAATGATTCAATCTCAATTTCGTGCATAACCTTAACAAGGATACCTCCAAGGTCCTTTATAGCGGGGGCTACTCCGACGAATTCAAGTGGAACTGAAACAGTAAGTTTCTTTCCTCGCTCAATTGCATAAAAATCAACGTGTCGTGGTTCTCCTTTAACTGGTTCAAAATCAACATCGTGAATAAGAACATCCATATCTTCATTTGAAACTCCTTTCAATTGAATGATTGAAGACTCTCCCGCAGTTTTAAAAGTTTTTTTGAATTCTCGAAGATTCAGTTTGATAGGAGTGCTCTTTTCTTTCTTTCCGTAAACAACACCAGGAATAAGCCCTTCGTCACGAAGCGCTGTAAGGCTTTTTGTACCTGTCCTCTCTCGTTTTTCTACAGTTAATTCAAACATAGTATCGCTATTATATAGAGAAAATACCAAAAATCAATAGGTTCTGCATACACGTACACTGTTACGTAACATGTTACGTAGCTTGCGTAGATTTTGTTATGAGGAACGAATTACAAAATCAAGTGCAAAGCCTACGTAACAGAGTTTGGAGGTGTGCCTCCGTCTAAGAATTCAACAATATTTGTTGCTGCCATTTCTGACATCTTTCCTCTTGTTTCTTCTGTTCCAGATGCAATATGTGGCGTAATTACTACATTTGCAAGCTCTGGAAGGCCGTGGGCAAGTTTTGGCTCCTCTTCAAAAACATCAAGGCCCGCTCTTCGTACCGTGCCGTCTTTGAGCGCTTCGACAAGCGCATTTTCATCTACAACCGGACCTCTGGAGGTATTTACTAGAAATGCAGTTTTCTTCATCAGTTTGAGTTGGTCTTTGCCGATAAGATGTCTTGTGCTATCGAGAAGTGGAACATGAATACTTATAACGTCAGCTTCTTTCATTACAGAATCAACATTGTCTCTATATGACGCTTTTAATTCCTTTTCAAGTTGCTCGTTTGGTTTTACATCGTAGTAAATAATTTTCATTCCTAGTCCGTAATACGCTCGCGTTGCAACTCCAGAACCAATGCGTCCTGCGCCAAGAATTCCTAGAGTTTTACCCTTCAAATCCGCGCCAAGTAGTAGCTCTGGTGCCCATCCTTGATATTTAAGTTCTTTTGTAAATCTATCAGCTTCGGGGATTCTCTTTGCAACAGCCATAATAAGAGCTAGTGCGTATTCTGCGACCGTGTCTGTAAGTACTCCGGGGGTATTAGTAACTGTAACACCACGTTCGCGCGCATCATCTAGGTTAAGATTTCCATATCCAACTGCGTAATTAGCAAATATTTTTGCAGATGGAGCTGCATCAAATATCTCGCCGTCAATTTTGTCTGTCAGCAAGCAAAATACCGCGTCAAAACTATCTTTCTTTAATGCCTCTATAAGCTCTTCGCGAGTAAGCACTCCGTCTTTTTCGCTTACTGTGACGTCGTGTCCTTTCTCCTTTAGGATATTTATTCCTATGTCAGGAACTTTTCTTGTTATAAATACTTTCCCCATGATACTTTATAAATTACTAAATAGTTTTAACCGCTGTGTTACAACTCCTTCAAGAGCTTCACGGCCCGTTTTCATATAACGATATGGTGCGATTTCATCTGGATTTTCAGCTAAATGTTTTTCAATGCCGTCTCTGTATGCTTTGCGGATTTCTGTATTAATATGTATGGCCGCAAATCCAGCCCTAATCCCTGATACAAAATCTTCATCAGAAATACCAGAGCCCCCATGAAGCACCATCGGCACACCTCCTGCGTTTCGAAGTTCTGTAATTAATGGAATGTTTAGATTTGGGTTTTTACCATGCTTTAATTTCCCGTGCAATTCACCCACAGCAGGAGCAATCAAATCAACGCCAGTTGCGGCCACAAACGCTTTAAGCTCATCTGGTTTTGTCATCATATCATCGGTGATATCAAGTCCTTCTGGAATTTCATCTAACATCTTGCTTGAATGTCCGATATTTCCTAACTCCGCCTCAACCAGCACATCTCTTCCACTACTTCTTGCATATAGCACTGCATTCTTTGTTATTTCAACATTTTCTTCGTGAGAAACATCTTTTCCATCAAAAATGACTGCATCATAGCCCGCATCAATTGCTTCTTTCACTTTTTCGAGTGAATAGTGGTGGTCAGCATTAATAAAAATCGGATAATCAAATTCTTTTTGTATTGTGTGCACGAGTGCTGCAGCCTCACGCACGCCAATAAAATCACGCTCTCCCTCTGAAGTGCCGATGATAACTGGTACATTTAGATTTTTTGCTGCATTAAAAATCCCCCACAATTGTGTTGAATCAGAGATATTAAAATGGCCGATAGCAATTTTTTTCTCTTCTGCTTCGGCAATAACTTCCCTAAGCGTTTTCATGTGTATTATTGTACCATTGATGTTAACCGCTGTGATACAATAATTGTATATAAATGAGTGAGGTTATGGGAACATGCCAAAGAAAAAGAAAGTGACAGAAAAAAAGCCACAAAAAGTGGCTGTAAATAAAAAAAGTGACCGACTAGACTTCGTAGCACTTGGAGACATTACAACTGATGCGTTCATAGAACTAAAAGATGTAACCATCGAGAATCCCGACGAACATAATAAGAATCAGAAAATGATTTGTATGCGTTTTGGCGACAAAATCGAGTATGAAGATGTGTTTGTGGTTCCCGCTGTTGGAAACAGCCCCAATGCCGCCGTTTCAGCGCACCGTTTAGGGCTTAAATCGGGCTTGGCCACTAACCTCGGCAATGACAAATTTGGGAAAGAAGATATCGCAACTCTTAAGGCAGAAGGGGTAAATATTGAATATACAAAGGTCCATAAAGGAAAAAAGAGCAACTACCACTATGTAATGCGCTTCGGACCAGAAAGAACTATTTTGGTTAAGCATTGGGAATATGAATACGCTATGCCAAAATTCAAAAAGCCGCCAAAGTGGTTGTACCTAAGTAGTCTCGGAGAAAACTCTGTACCATTTCACCATGAAATCGCAGACTATTTGCGCTCCAATAAAAAAACAAAGCTTGCCTTCCAACCTGGGACATTCCAAATCAAACTAGGAGCTGAAACGCTTAGAGACCTCTACGAACAAACAGAACTATTTTTCTGCAATAAAGAAGAAGCTCAAAAAATACTGAAAACAGACGAGGAAGAAATTAAGTTCCTTCTCCACGCCATGCAGGAGCTCGGACCAAAAATTGTTGTCATAACAGACGGACCAAATGGTGCATACGCTTCAGATCAGAGTACTGGTGTGTGGCAAATGCCAATGTATCCTGACCCAGGACCACCAGTTGATAGAACGGGTGCGGGAGATTCATTTTCAAGCACCTTTACCGCAGCGCTCGCTTTGGGTTACGACATACCTACGGCTCTTTCTTGGGGACCAGTAAACTCAATGAACGTCGTACAACACATAGGAGCACAAGAAGGACTTCTCACACGAAAACAGCTGCTAGAATACCTAGATAAACGTCCGGATTTCTACAAACCTAGCAAATTGTAATCAAAAAATCAGCATGTCGTGCTGGTTTTTTTATTCAGTTAGTTTAAAGCGGGGGTGAAATGTTCCGTCGGGGCTTTTTGCTTCACCTAGAAATTCTTCTTTTGTGCGAGTCCAAATTTTTGATACTTTGTTTTCATAAAGAGCTTCGTAAACAACAACTTCTTTTAAGTCGTGTGTGTCTTTTGCAACAGCAAGAAGCTTATACTTCTTCCCTGTCTTTACATGCTCGTATGTCGCTCCAATTTTCAAAAGCATATTATGCGCGTATTCTCCAACCAATTTTAAAGAGATGCATTACCAGTATCCCGAGTGTCAAAATTAGCCCAATAATTAAAATCGCCCCAATCATTAAATTGGATTCACTATACCCTACCGTCGCGTATCGCATTCCGTCTATGAAATAAAAAATTGGATTTGCGATTGTAATTGCCCGTACTGTTTCATTTAGAAATTCGAGTGAATAAAACATGCCTCCTAGAAATGAAAGTGGCATGATAACAAAAACATTGAGAAGGCCAAGTTGCTCAAAACTCTTTGCCCAAAGTCCAACCAAAATACCAACAAGGGCAAAAATTATGGCTACCGAAACTGCGTAAAGAAGGAATAGTGGTGCATTAGAAATCGCGACCGCACCGAAAAACAGACCAATTATTAGAATACCTATTCCAATAAGCAGTGCACGGATTACAGCGCTTAAAACATAGCCCAAAATCATTTCTATGTATGAAAATGGCGCTACAAGCATTTCCTCAATACTCTTTATCCATCTGCCGAAAAATACAGCACTTGCTGTGTGTTCAAAGGCGCTTGAAAGTATATTCATCAAAAGAATTCCTGGAAACACAAACTGCATATATGGAACACCCGCAATTTCATCAATTCTGCTGCCAAGCACGTATCCGAATATGAAAATAAAAAGAGTTGCAGAAATAAGAGGTGCTGCAAAAGTTTGAATTGAAATACGCAAAATTCTTTCAATTTCTCTTCGAACGAGTGTGTACAGCCCTATTTTATTTAGTCCGCTAATTTTATTCATACCCCTTTCCATTCTTTGCTATTTCAAGATAGTGGTCTTCGAGGCTTTTGCCATCTCTTGTGAAGTAATCTTTGCTGCCTTCTTCTACAATCTTTCCTTTATTTATTATCGCTATCCTGTCACATAGGAGTTCTACTTCCTCAAGATAGTGTGAAGTAAGAATAATTGTCCTGCCTGCTTTATTGAGCTTTTGTAGATATTTCCACAAATCACGTCGAAGTTCAACATCAACTCCGGCGGTTGGTTCGTCTAAAATGAGAATATCTGGATTGTGAACGAGAGCTCGCACGAGCATAACCCTTCGCTTGTATCCTCCTGATAAATGTTGAAATGCAGTATCCTTGTACTTCATCATGTCGAACTGCAAAAGTAGTTCGTCGATTCGTTTTTCTCTTTCAGGCTTTGTCATTCCATAATATCCGCCAACATAATCAAGAAGTTTTCCAACTTTACCAAAAATATCTATATTAAACTCTTGTGGAGCAATACCTACTTTTGTTCGTGCTTTTCTATAATCATCGACAACATCTATCCCAGAAACAGTAATCGTGCCGCTTGTTATACGCGCAACACCAGTAATGCAGTGAATTGTTGTTGTTTTCCCCGCTCCGTTTGGACCAAGAAAACCAAAAAATTCACCCTTATCTACAGACAAAGATACACCGTCTACTGCAACGGTCCCTGTGTCATATACTTTTCGTAAATCTTTTATTTCAAGTGCTTTTTCTGCCATCTACTTTCGAACAATCGGTAATTTCACAATAAAGTGAGTTCCAACTCCTTTAATACTTTCAACTTCAATGTTTCCTTTTAATTTGAGTATTATCTCACGAGACAGCCACAATCCCAACCCCGAGCTCCTTACCTCTTCGTCCTCTAAAGATTTCAACCTATAAAACTTTTCAAATAGGTTTTCCTTGTCTGCCCCTGAAAGACCGTCGCTTGCGTCACGCACATGAACATGAACCATGTCCCCAACCCCTCCAAACGAGATTTCTACATCTCCTCGTTTTGTATTCTCGATAGCGTGATTCATTATGTACGAAAGAGCTTTTTCAATTTTCTCTCTATCGCTATGAATTATTATTTCTTTTAGACCGTCTTTCCTAATCTTGACTCCCCGCATGTCTGCTTCTTTTTCGTGATTAGACGCAACCTCAGAAACCAACTCCTCTACATCAAAGTCTGCATAGTCAAATTTCATACTCCCACCCTCGAGCTCGGTTGCATCAAACATGTCTGAAATAGTACTGTACAAATTTCCACTGGCAGTTTCTACGTAATTTGCATATTTTTCTTGTTCGCTACTTAATTCTCCTTTCTTATACAAATCTGTATACCCACGAATATGTGCTATTGGACCTTGTAGTTCTTGGCTGGCCATATGAATAAAGTCACGCTTAGAGCCCTCCACCGCTTCGACTCTGTTCTCTAGTGAACGAGTAGTGCGCACGTGCAAAATGTGCGTAAGTAGTATCGCTATAAACACAAAGAATAAAGTAATGAGAAACCACTTATTTATTGCGCTGGAGGCTAGCCACTCTACGTCAAAAATTATTGCGCTAATCAACAAAAAAAGCACAAAAAACAGAGCTGTG
>Ga0255052_10000306_pt1 | contig 38862 bp, 26 predicted proteins | sample JV7_2_21_MG_FD_188632 | JGI IMG/M metagenome (GOLD analysis project Ga0255052, IMG submission 188632) | Seawater microbial communities from Jervis Inlet, British Columbia, Canada - JV7_2_21 | ecosystem: Environmental > Aquatic > Marine > Inlet | place: Canada: British Columbia | collected...
TATTCAGGAGCACTTGAACGTTGAAAAATCCATTGAAGCTGTTGCTGAAATCGGTTCCAAGTATCTTAATTTGGACGGCATAATGAAGGTTGCCAGGAAAGCAGGGACTTTAAAGGCAGGGATCAGAAACAAAAAAATAACACTTTATAACAGAAGAAACACACCTAAAATTGGAGTCATAAGAGATTCGGCATTTCAGTTTTATTACCCTGAAAATTTTGAAGAACTAAAAAAAAGAGGGGCAGAACTCGTAGAAGTAAGTCCTCTCCGTGAGAGTAAACTTCCTGATATTGATGCTTTATATGTAGGGGGAGGATTTCCAGAGACACACGCCATACCACTTTCAAGAAATACACTCTTCAGGAGTTCTCTTTGCAAGGCAATTGAATCCGGACTTCCTGTATATGCTGAATGCGGGGGGTTGATGTATCTTGGGAAAAAACTTGTTATAGAAAAAAAGACATATCCTATGGCAGGGATATTCCCGATTGTATTTGATCTTCAGAAGAAACCGCAGGCCCACGGATACACAATAATTAAAGTGGATAAAAAAAACCCTTTTTACCCGCGTGGACGTGTAATTAGAGGACATGAATTCCATTATTCAAGAGTTATTAAAACACGGAAAAACGCTACATATATGTCATTCACGAACAGGCGCGGAAGAGGAATAATTAAAGGTTTAGATGGAATATGTTATAAAAACGTACTCGGCACTTATACTCATGTTCATGCGCTCGGGACGCGTGAATGGGCAGAGGGTATGGTTAGATGTGCAAAAAAATTCAAAAATAAAAAATCAAATATCAAAATTAAGGAATAAAAATCTTTTATGCGAAAAAGACCTTTACAGTGCCCTTTCTGCGATAATTTATTGGCCAGTCCGGTTGATATTAAACTGGACGTTCTGGAGATTACAGGCGGAATATGTAAATGCAGTGCCGTATATGTCCTTGACCTTACAGGCCATAATTTAGGCGCAATTTTTATGGATGCACTTTATTTTGCCTGTAATGAAGACTATGACAAAGCCTTATCACTCATGCCAGAGGAGTATGAAACAGTGACTTTCGATTATGACCCTTATTCAAACACTGCCATTCCCAGTCAGGACAGGTCAACACAAAAAACACCAAGGCTCCTTTTTTTGAGGCTGAAGGAAAAGGCTGCTGATAATTCTTCAAAAATACAGAAATAGGGACAGCTGTCCCTGTTTTATTCTATCTGCGCAATCCTTCTTTCGTGCCTGCCGCCTTCAAATTCTGCAGAAAGCCAGGCCTGAACAATATCAAGGGCAGTGTCTATACTTATAAGCCTCTGTCCGAGGGATATCATGTTGGCGTTATTGTGCTCCCTGGCAAGAACCGCCGACTCCCTGCTCCAGCATAACGCACACCGTATGCCCTTCACTTTGTTGGCTGCCATGGCTTCACCGTTTCCAGAACCTCCGAGAACAATACCCAGCTGGCAGTCTCTTTTTGCTACAGCTTCAGCTGCAGGCCTTATAAACAACGGGTAGTCAACCGACTCTTCGGAATGCGTGCCAAAATCCTTAATTTCGTAACCCTTTGCAACCAGGAATTCCTTGATTTGTTCCTTATACCGGAATCCGGCATGATCAGATGCAAGTGCTATTTTTACCGGTGTTTTTTCCATAATCCTATCCCTCCTCATCCTCCCCAAACCAGCTTAACCGTTCCTTGTTTGCATAATATAGCAGGCCAATTATCCGAATTTCAATTATAAAAAAATAAAAAGATATAAACTTTGAAATTACCGTGCTAAACAGTGCAATGGGCATTATCAAAAACATTTCGACAATACCGCTTATAATAACAATCAAAAAAAGAGCCGTGCAAGTTATCAAATAGCCCCTTGTAACTTTTAAAATCGAGGGGATTACAATAGCAGGGTTTAATGCCCTTACTGAATCAGAAGTAGAAACACCGATAAGGCCCATAGGCATATACAGCAATCCTATGATGATCAGGGCTATTAACGGCAGAACAGACCATGGTGAATTTACACCTATAACAGAAAGATAAACGATGGCAGGTAAAAAACAAAACACTAATGTTACAAGCAGTAAAAATAAAGGCCTTAAAATATCATCCCGGAAGTCAGTAAAGTCAGGCCAGTCAGGCACTTCCTCCTGCCCGCCTGCAGAACTGGAGATAATCTTCATCATAAAAGCACTCATGTAACCACTGACTAAAATAGCAATTAAAAATCCGAATATAGGCACTAACAATAAAAAATCAAGAAGTGAAAAAAACAAGGCCCCTGCAATAAGCAAATACACCCCTGATCCTTTAAAGGGATAAGATAAAACCCCGGGAAGGAGTTCAATAAAGGACTGTGGAGGGATATCTTCTTCAAAAAGGCCGTCTATTTCAGGTACAGGTCCGGTTTCAACTGTTTCTTCAGTGGATTCTGTCTTGTGTGTCTTTGCTTCGTTTTTTTTAATCTTCTTGAACTTCCATTTTTCATACTCTTCACGGCTGCTGAACTTTTGCATGAGGGTACTCCGTATAAAACAGAAACATACGTTTTTTTGAACCATATCATACCATAAATCTGCATCATAATATCGCTATTATCCATCCAATTACCCTGCCTTAACTAACCTCCTTTATCTCCCCGATATGGCTAAAAACAATATAGGATTTCACATCTTTTACCTTAAAGAGTTCCCTAACTGCTTTATTGTAAATTCCGAGCTGGAAAGAATATCCTTTTAAAAGGTGGGCAATTTCTTTTTCTTCCACAGGAAATGTCTTATAATCATAAACATTATACATGCCATTTTCCTTTATTACCCTGTCTATCCTTCCTGTATAGACTGTGTCTTCCGACTCAAGTATAAAAGGGAGTTCTGAAAAAGAGTCTTTCCTGGGCATAATCACATCATGCCATATGCCTTTTTCTTTAAGAAGCGATATGTCTTTTTCGATAACTGACAAAAACCTCTCATTTTTATCTTTGACCGTGCTTTTAGCAGAAAGCAGTTTCCCCGCCCTTTCCCTGATATCCCCTTCTGAAATAATCCCCTTTGATATATCTTCAAAAACCCTGTGTATGACATCTCCGAGCACTAACCAGTCCTTTCCATGCTTACGGCTTATATTTATAACTTCAGTAACCGCCTTCCATTGGGGTGCCTTTTCAATTTCTATATTTATAAAACCTGCAGGAGCAGGATAAAGCTCAGGTTTTTCTGGTTTTGGTGCTCTTTCATACAGAGCATCCACTTCTTTCTCTGAAAGTATTGAAAGTCCATGAATTTCCTTCGTACCTGAAGCAGAAATCCTGAAGCCGGTCTCACCATTTTCAAGGCCAAGGCCCTGTTTAAGAAAACCTATAAACCCGTCATCTCTTCCACTCCACCGGCCTACAAGAAAAAGCGCTTCTTCCGCCCTTGTAACTGCTACGTAAAACAGGCGTTTTTGCTCTTCTTTTTCCTTTTTCAGGTAAAGCTGGAAATCCTTATCCAGTTTGCGAATAGCAGGTTCAGGCATATACTTAAAGAAAATATTTCCGTTATGATCATATATGAGGCTGTCATTTGTCTTGGATGTAAAAGGTTCCTCTATGCCCGGCACAATGACTATCGGGAATTCAAGCCCCTTGGATCCATGAATAGTCATAATCCTCACAGCATCCATCCCTTCTATGTTAACATTTGCCTTGGGCTCATCTGCCCTGCCCTCTGTCATCTCAAGAAAGTCCCTTATTTTAAGCAGTGATTTGCCATCTGCCTCCAGATCTTCCACAAGTCTAATGAATTTTTTAACATTTGCCTTCCTTTGCGGCTCATAAAAATATTCCCACGCCTTTGTGCTGACAAGGGCTTTTTCTACTAACTCTGAAACCGGAGAATACGGAGCCTGCAACAGCAGTTCGTCAATAAACATCATCTTCTCTTTTATAAGGCCACAGGCCTTCAGCTTTTCATATAAACTTTCCCCCTTGCAACTCATAGCCCTTATAATTACTCCCTCGTCAGCCAGGAAAAAAGGGCTCTTTAAGAGGACATACAGGCTGTAGTCATCCTTGGAATTTGAAAGAAAATAAACCAATGCCCTGAGTATTGCAACCTCCGGTTCCTGATAAAACCCGATGCCCTTGACAGCAACAAAAGGAATACTGAACTTTCTGAAAGCATCCTCGTATCTTTTAAGATGCGTTCTTCTCCTTAGAAGCAGTGCAATATCCATATATCTGCACTGCCTATTAAGTGAAGATGCTTTTTCAGTTATCTGAAAACCCCTGACCAGCCCCTGTATTCTCTTTGCAATAATATCCGCTTCTTTCTGCTTTGCCTTTGCAGTATTCTCCACATCATCATCAAGCAGAATAAGTTCTACTTTGCCTGTATCGTTGGAATCTTTCCTGCAGGCCTGAAAAGGACTGTATCTCGTTACCCATGAAGGATCTCCCTTATCCCGGTTCGGGTCAAATTCATCGGACTTCATTATTCTTGAGAAGACATAATTTGTAAAATCTATTATTGCGGAACGGCTTCTGAAATTTTCCTTTACTTCCTCGTAGTAAAATTCGTCCCTGAGCCAGTCGTTCATTTTTTTCCTTGCCCTGTGAAATATCTCTACATTTGCACCCCTGAATAAGTATATAGACTGCTTTTCATCCCCAACGAGAAATATTGTGGGCATTATGTCTTCTTCTCTTTTTGCCCCAAGGCCCGAGCGCCATTCTTCTGTTAATTTGTCAATTACCGCCCATTGAAAATTATTTGTGTCCTGGAACTCATCAACAAGGATATGATCTGTTTTCTCATCAAATGCATAAAGAATATTTGCCCATTCAGGATTTTCGGTAAGGAGTCTAAAAGTAATGTATTCAAGGTCGCTGAAGTCAAGACTGCCCTTCAACGCCTTTTTATCGCTGTACCTATTAAAGCATTTGATAAATATCTCCTTTATCCTGTTTGCACTTTTTGTATGTTCCTTGATTTTTTTATCAACAAGGTACTGCCACATCTTCAATGCCCAGTCCTGATAATCTGCAATAACTTTAAGATGCGGGGGTATCTTTTTCCTCGGCATCCCACCCTGAGTTAAAAAATGCCTTTCAAAGGAAACAAGCCTGTAAAAAGCGTCCTCTTCAAACAATCCTTCATAGTCCTCAATTGCCTTTTTTGCCCCGGGCCATTTCTTTAACTCCTCTATAAGCGCGGAACGGGAATCAGCTGATGCAAATACCGGAATTTCAGCCTCCAGGGAAAACGGTCTTTTGTCGAATAACCCGTTTATTGTGGTCTTAAGGTATTCAAGTCCCCTAAAGCCTTTCTCACCAATAGAGTCCAGGAGAAGTTCCTGCCCTGCCTTTCCTTCACCCGCCTCCATCAGTATCTCATAAATGATTTCATCCCACGTGATGCGGGAATCAACCGAATCCTCTATCCTGTAATTCGGGTCAATTAACGCTTCAAAAGAAAACCGTCTCAGTAATGTTCCGCAAAAAGAATGGATAGTAGAAACCCTCATAAGGGGCATCTTGTCAAGCAGTTTTTTGAATAAATCTTCATCTTCTTCTCTGAGAATCCTTAAAATCCTCTGCTTCATTTCAGCTGCGGCCTTATCCGTAAAAGTGATGGCAAGTATCCTTTCAACGTCCACACCTGACCTGAGAAGGGAAATGTACCGCCTTGCAAGCTTCTCGGTCTTTCCAGACCCGGCGGGAGAGGAAATTATCACACTTTTATTTACATCAAGATAATTCATGTTATATTGTTCAAGCAGTTTAAGCTGATGAAACCGTTTAAACTGTTGAAACGGCTTGAACGGTTTTAACTGCTTCCCTTACATAAATAGCTATGATAACAATACCTGCACTCACTATTTTTAAAAGGTGCCGGTGTAAATATTCCTTCTCTCATCTTCTGAACAAGACCTTCTGCATCCCGAAATGCGTCCTGAGTAAATTCCTCCATATCCATTTTTTTGGGATACCAGTCCACCTGGCCGTCTTTCAATGAATAAAAACCTACGCTGTCTACCGGTTCAACGTTATCCTTCATCCATATACAGGCATAAAGAGGCAGCTGAAGGCTGTTCCTGTCAACAGTTCCTGTCTTATAATCCAGAAGAATTACTGTGTCTTGTTGTTTGTTGTTAATTGTCTTTTGTCTTTTCCCTGACCCCTCGACCCCTTGACTCCTTGAATCCTTTAAGTCAATTCTGTCTACTTTCCCTTTCAAACTCAGGCTACCTATCACTGTTTTAAGGGTTTTTTCAACCACGTAAGGCCTAAACCCCCGCTTCCTTATACTGGCCTCCTGCTCTTTTAACACAGGCAGCAGCCTCCGGAATATCTCTCTTGCAACCTTTGACCAGAAGCCCCCTATAGGAAATTCCTTTAGACTTTGTTCAAGCCCCTTAAAGAGCTTTTTATCCACTTCTTTTAATTCAATGTCTTTATCTTCATACAAAAATTCCATGGTTTTATGAGCAAGTTTTCCCCATAGCCTTGCCTCAACTTCAAATTTAGGCAGTCCTTCTCTTTCAAGACGAAGAAACTTCTCAATATAAAACCTCTGAGGACACTGCCTGTATCTGTCTATATCAGTGACCCTGAAAAATACTCTGGGCCCGAATCTTTTCATTAAAACTGCTTTAACGTTTTTATCACGGGGAATTCTTCCATCCCAGAGGACCTCTGAAAAATCCTTCTGTTTAAAAGCGCCTTTGCCGGCAAGGATTTCCTCTTCAGTCAAGATATTAAATACAGGCGGGCTCATGCTCTTTTCCCAGTCAAGAAAAGGTGACGGAAGAAAAACCTTATCACCTTCAGCTGCGGGGCAAGAAAAATAAGGATCATCAGACGGGACATTAAGGATCCTTTTAAAGTACCGTTTTTGCCTGTTTAGATAATACTCAAGGAAAGGAAGGCCCAGGGCCTTTTTAACTTTTTCCGGCAGTAAGGGGTCTATAGAAGGCCTTGAGGGGAAATCGCCTTCAATCATCCCGCCAAAAAACATAGCCCTGGATTCAAGCCCTGCTGCCAGTTCAAAAGGAACAACTTTCACGCCGTTAACGCCCCATTCACTGCCTTTAAACCCGCTTATCAGATGCTTTACATAAAATAACGCGTCAATCCCTGTTTTATCTGAATCATAGATTCCAGCAAATTGCCTCAGTTCAAATAGTATATTCTCAATACAGCCATATACCTCATCAAGATAAGGAACAGACAGGGTCTCATCTGCAACCTGGACTAATTTACCATCCAGGAATCCGGTTCTAATTAAAACCTCTTCTAACTCATCCGCAAAAGATGAAAGATTTTTCTTGTCTTTAAGCTTTTCAAGAATTTTTATAACTTTCCTTGTTTCCCGTTGAAATTCTCCGATGACCTCTTTCATAGTTACAGGAATTTCCTCGTCTGTGGAATTAAGCAGCGTTTCCTTAATGTAAAACCATGCATCTTTCCCTTTAACAATTCCTGCCCTGTTCGAAAAGGAGACCGCCCATTCTTTAACAATCCCGGGGATTGAAGGGAAATATGCAGACGTTAAAAAAGTGAGGAACTCATTCCTTGAATAATCACTTTCAATGCTGGTAAGCATCGCTTCCAATGCTATAATAGGCTTTGTACGGGAGAGGTTGTATTCTGCTATGCTAACAGGAATACCATGCTTCCGAAAAACCCTCTTGAGCATCGGAAGATATTTTGAAAGGTCCGGGAAAGATACTATTATCTCACGGGGATTAACATGTTCAAGAATAAGCCCTTTTACGCCCTTAGCAATTCCCTCAACCTCATCCTCCATTGAGGAGTAGGAGTAATACCCTGCCCCCTCCCTGTGATGAAAACTTTTAAGTCTTCTTTTCTCTACAGCGGCTCCGTATAATTCAAAAAACCTGCAAAACTCCGCATTTTCTTCAACAAGCACAAAAACCTTGTCAGCCTTTTCAAAAAGTGCTTTTATTACCTCAAGTTCAAGAGGGGTAGGGTCAAAAAATCCGTCAATCACAAGTGTTGAAGGTGATACATGTTCTTTTATCAGGGGAATGCTGTTTTTCACTGCACTTCCAAAATCAACCAGCCCGTTTATTGCAAGTCTCTTTTCATATTCTTCAAGAATCTCAATTGCTTTTACTGCCTGTTTTACTGTCTTTTCCTCAAAAATCTGGGATTTAATTTTCTCTTTTATCAGAGCAAGTTCTTCATCTAAAATATAGTGCCTTATTTTACCCAGAAGGCCGGATAGCAGGTTTGCATAGCCAATGTTCTTTTCTCCCGTGGCTTCAGACAGTATAAGCGGCTCTATCCTGTCTGAAACAATATTTTCTTTGCCATGGGTTATGTAAAGATCAGTGCACAGACCTTTAATCGTGAAAGGCCGGAAGGGGATGTATGTGTTTTTTTTATGAGCGGTTTTCAGGTGATAAAAAAACTGCCTTCTTGCTTCTTTCTGGCTAAAGGCAGAGGGGTTAATATACAGCACCTTTGAATAATCACCGTCAGTACACTCTGAGATAATCTCATTAAATAAGCTTTCCCTTTTATTCCTTGCACCGAGGGCTGCTATGAAAACAATTCCCTTTTTCATAAGAAAATACCCTGTATATCTTTTTAACGGTAAGCCGGCTTAATCCTTAAAATACATTCTCCCCCTGAAAACGGGTCAGCATATTACAAATAATAGCGGTATGGAGCCCCACGCAAGCCCGTGGTACCATCATTACGCCCCGCTGGGGCGAACATCCCGTACCGGAGGACCAATTCACCCACGGCCAAGGCCGTGGTCCTCTTGGTACTGGGATAGACGTGAAGAAGTGTAATTAACTTTCATGCTTTTCAGTTGCTTAAATAACGTACTTCTGAACTTCAGCACTTTTGTGCTTGCAAGTCAATAAAAAAGCAGCATAATGACTCAACTACGTAATTATTTTATGATGGGGAATGAAGACTAATCAGTAATTGACTTCTTTTCTATCCCGTACTTTTTCAGTCTGTGTCTGAACGACCGGAAGGAAAGATTGAGAAGTTTTGCAGCCTCGGTCTTGACACCGTTAGTCTTCTGAAGGGCCTTCAGTAAATAGTCCCTTTCGATATCCTCCATTAATCCCTCGAGATTCAGGGCACCGGAAGACACACCTGATGGTTTGGCATTAATGACAGGTAACTGTTTTATCTCTTCAGGCAGATGTTTAATATCAATAACTTCATCTTCACATAACAGCGATACTCTCTCAATTATATTCTCAAGCTCCCTTACATTTCCTTTCCAGTGGTAGGATTCAAGCACCTTAAGCGCCCCCTGTGAAATTCGTTTTTTGCCCCTTGTATATTTATTTAAGAAATTCTCAATTAAAATCTGTATGTCACCGTGGCGTTCCCTTAAAGGCGGCATTTTTACTGACAGGACATTGAGTCTGAAAAAAAGGTCTTCACGGAACTGCCCCTCATTAACAACACTCTGGATATCCCTGTTTGAAGCTGCAATAATTCTGACATCCACCTCTATATCAGAAGTGCCGCCGACCCTGCGGAATATACCGTTCTCAATAATTCTAAGAAGTTTCGCCTGCAAGTTCATAGGCATCTCCCCAATCTCGTCAAGCAGAAGAGTCCCTTCGTGAGCAAGTTCGAACAAACCATGCTTGTTCGAAACCGCTCCTGTAAAGGCTCCCTTCATATAACCGAAAAGCTCACTCTCTAAAAGGCCCTCTGGTATGGCTGCACAGTTTATTGCAACAAAGTGTTTATCCTTTCTGGGGCTCAGGTTATGAACCGCCCTTGCAACGAGCTCCTTGCCAGTGCCGCTTTCCCCTACAATCAATACATTCGCACTGCTCTGCGCGACCTTTGGTATTAAAGAAAACATCTCAATCATGGGCTGGGACTTGCCCAGAATATTATCAAGGGAGGGTGACTTTAACTGTTCTTTGAGCACGAGCACATCCTTCTGGAGCTTCTGTTTTCCAAGGGCATTTTTTACAACAAGCCTTATATCATCCATCTGAAACGGCTTCTGTATATAGTCAAATGCCCCGAGCTTCATTGCCTCAACAGCGGACTCGGTAGTCCCGAATGCAGTAATAATTACTACAATAGTGTCCGGGAAAGTTTCCTTTATGGTCTTAAGCAGGTCAAAGCCGCTGACCTTTGGCATCTTCAAGTCTGATATCACAACGTCAAAAATGTCTTTTTTTACGGCTTCTATTCCTTTTTGCCCGTCAGCCGCCAAAGATACGTCATAGCCCTCGCCTTTAAGAAAAATCTCCAGCACCTCTCTCATGCTTTTTTCATCATCAACTACTAAAATTTTCCCCTCAGACCTCTTTTCCATCTCTCTTCTCTTAAAAAACCTCCTGGTTAATAATATTTATTATAACTTATTCATCAGGTTTCAATGTTTTTAGCTGAATTTTTTGCTTTGTCAAAAAACAGTATTATCCTGAATGTCGTACCTGTCCCCGGACCCTGAGACTCAACTTTAATTTTACCACCGTGTTCCTCTGTAATCCTCTGTGCAATGGCAAGACCAAGCCCGGTGCCCTCTTCTTTTGTTGTGAAAAACGGATAAAAAATTTTGTCAATGTCCTTTGCATTGATTCCTTTGCCGGTATCCCTGAAGATTACCTCAACAGCATTATCTTTTCTCCCGGTAGAAATGAAAATTTCTCCGCTGTCGGATATAGCGTCAATAGCATTTATCCCAAGGTTCCAAAATACCTGCTGCAGCTGTCTGGAGTCTACTGTCATTAACAGCTCTCCATCAAAATCACCTGATATTTTAACATCTTTCTTATTTGTTATTGAGCTGCGCAACATGGTGACTAAGTCCCTTAAGGACTGGTGCAAATCGATGGAATCCTTACGCGGCTGCTGTGGTTTTGCATATATTAGAAAGTCAGTTACAATACCGTTTAATCTGTCCATTTCAGATAGTGCGATTTTCATAAGCTGCTCGCCGTGCTGTTCTGAGGTTTTCTTGTCTCGCAGCATCTCCACAGATGCCTTAAGTGAAGCCAGGGGATTTCTGAGTTCATGTGCTATCAGTGCGGAAAGCTCCCCGACAACTGCCCATTTTTCCTTCTTCTGCATCTCTTTTTCCATGGTTTTTACTTTAGTCAGGTCCTGAAAAACTCCTATCATGCCTATCGGCATCCCTTCACTGTTTTCAAGACGTGAGAATCTTATGCCAATATGTATGGTTTTATCTTGCCTCTGTATTTTACCTTCTATTCTGTCAAACGGATCATGTGTATTCTCCAGGAAAGGGAATATATACTGAGGTGTTTTACCTATGACTTCTGCAATTGTCCTGCCAGTTATCTTTTGTGCCGAGATATTAAACGTGACGATCCTCCAGTTTAAATCGGTGGTAAAAACACCGCTTGGCATGCTCTCAACAATATCCTTGCTCAATGTTTTTAAATTGTCTATGTACTCGTCTCTTTTCTTAAGAGTCTGCGTAACAACTCTTAATCTTTCAGCAAGATATCCGCTTAGAATGGCCACAAGATAAAACGCTGTTATGTAGATGAAAATGTTGTACAGGTAATCCCTTGCATTAAAAATATTCCCCGTATAGGTAGGCAATATACCATAGAACTGGAATTCCATAATAACTCCGTAAAGGATACTGCTTAAGCTTGCAGCATAAAAGCTAACCTGGCGGTTAAGCACAACACTCGCAGAAATAATGGTAAGCAGGAAAGTAAATGCAAACCAGCTCTCAATGCCTCCTGTTAGATAAACAAGGATTGCCTCGGTAATAACATCAATAAATATCTGGATGCTGGCTAAAACAGTAAACGAGGATAGTTTATTTATAAACCTTAATGAAGCAGCATAAATTATTGTCAGGGCATAAAGCGAGACTATGAAATAAGAAAAAATACTGAGGGAAAGAAGCTTAAGACCTTCAACCTGGAATACATAAAAAGAACCGAGGAGGAGAGTTACTACCAATGCCCTCGTGAATATTAATACCCTTAATCTTCTTATAGCATCTTCTAACATTCCATTGATAGCAGAATACAGGGTACTTAATTATACATCCCAAAACAGCTTTTCTTGACATGTTGGGTCCACGAAAACAAGTTTGAAATCCGTATTTTGAGTCCCGCGATTAAAGCCTCACTTAATAAGTGTAATAAGCTTAAATATCGGCATGTACATGGCAATTACTACAAAACCGACCGTACCGCCAAGAAAGACTATAATTGCAGGCTCGAGCAATGCTGTAAGGTTAGAAACAGCAGCATCTACCTCGTCATCATAAAAGTCTGCAATCTTGGAAAGCATGGTGTCTATAGCACCCGTTTGTTCTCCGACACCTATCATCTGTGTGACCATGGGTGGAAATACCTTTGATTTGCTCAATGGTTCGGCAATGGTTTTCCCTTCGGCAACCTCCCGCCTTACCTTGAATACTTCTGCCTCTACAACCTTGTTGCCGGATGTCTTTGCGGTTATGTCCAGGCCCTCAAGTATAGGAACACCGCTGCCTATAAGAGTTCCAAGTGTTCTTGTAAATTTAGAAACCGATATTTTTTTTATAAGCGTACCGATTACAGGGATCTTTAACAAAATTGTATCTTGTATTGTCCTGCCTTTCTCCGTTTTTCGAGACAGCACGATGAAAACGCTAAAAGCAACTACACTGAGTAATACTAACAAACCGCCGGTACCGGCAAGAAAATCACTTATATTAATAACTATCCTTGTAGGCATTGGCAGTATGCCTCCAAAGCGGGCAAACATCGTGGAAAACGTAGGAACAACCTTTACCATTATAATCCATATGACTATTACAGCTACTGCTACAATGACAGACGGATATATCATGGCGCCTCTGATTGTCCTCTTGAGTTTCATTGATTTCTCAATATACGCAGCAAGCCTGTTGAGAATCGTGTCAAGTATACCGCCGGACTCACCAGCCGCTACCATATTGCAATAAAGGTCATTGAATATCCTTGGATGTTTTCTTAAGGCATCTGCATATGTGGAACCACCCTCCACATCTGCCTTTACATCACCAATTGCCTTTGCCAGGGTTTTGCTTTCAGTCTGCTTTGTGAGGATTTCAAGTGCCTGTACAAGAGGCAGTCCGGCATCTATCATGGTTGCAAACTGTCTTGTAAAAACAACAACGTCCTTGTCCTTTACCCTGCCTGTCAGAATGCTGCGGCCTTTAGCCTTTTGAGTAATGATAGTAGGAATTATCTTTTGCTTTCTTAAATATGCAACAACCTCTTCTTTGGTATTTGCGGTTAACTCGCCTTTCTGGATTGTACCTTTTGAAGTCTTTCCTGACCATTGAAAAGATATAGGCATTTTTTATCTCCTTTTGGCTGTGACTGTTTTAGCGGCCTTTTGTATCATAGTGAGGATTTCTTCGGGCTCAGGAGATTTACTAACCGCATCCTCATATGGAATAAGACCCTTGGTATACAGCTCAAATAAAGATTGATTCATGGTTTGCATCCCGTACTTTGCCTGGCCGGTCTGCATCATTGAATATATCTGATGTACCTTATCTTCCCTGATAAGATTCCTAATTGCGATATTAGGCACCATGACCTCCACTGCTAAAACCCTGCCTGTACCTATTTTTTTAGGTAAAAGCTGCTGGGACATAATAGCTTCTAAAACAAAAGACAGCTGGGTCCTAACCTGTGCCTGCTGATGGGGCGGGAATACATCTATAATTCGGTTTATTGACTGAACAGCCGTATTCGTGTGAAGGGTTGCAAAGGTAAGGTGGCCTGTCTCTGAAACCGTGAGAGCTGCTTCTATCGTCTCGAGATCCCTCATTTCGCCAATGAGAACAATATCGGGGTCCTGTCTCAATATCCGCCTTAAGGCCGACTTAAATGAGTCTGTGTCTGAATGCACCTCTCTCTGATTTACAAGACATTTTTTATGGGAATGGAGATATTCAATTGGATCCTCGATTGTTATTATATGCTCCTGACGTTCCTCGTTTAGCTTGTCGATCATTGTAGCCAGGGTGGTGGATTTACCGCTGCCGGTAGGGCCTGTTACAAGTATAAGCCCACGTGGCTTTTTTGCAAGTTCACCAATTATAAGGGGAAGGCCGAGTTCATTAAACGTCCTTATATTAAAAGGAATCGTCCTGAATGCCCCTGATACCGCCCCTCTCTGCATAAATATATTTGCCCTGAACCTGCTTAAGCCCTTGACTCCAAAGGAAAGGTCAAGTTCGTTTTCTTCCTCAAATCTGTGTTTCTGGGCGTCAGTGAGGATACTATAACAGAGGGCCTTTGTTTCTGCAGAGTTAAGTGGAGAGCCTTCAAGCCTGAGCAGTTTCCCGTCAATCCTTACAACCGGCGATGTGCCGGTACTGATGTGGAGGTCTGAAGAACCCTTTTCAATCATAACCTTCAACAAGTCGTATAAAGACGCCATTTATCCTCCCTTTCCTAAGTGTATTCTACACTTTGTAGATTAATCTTGCCTAATCTCCAAACGTCACCCTTAAAATTTCTTCTAGTGTAGTTACGCCTTCCTTGATTTTTGTAAGGCCGCTCATACGTAATGTGGCCATGCCCAATCTTACAGCTGTCTTCTTTACTTCAGATGCTGCCGCTCCCTCAAGGATCAACTCTTTCAACTCGTCTTTAACAGGCATTACCTCATAAAGTGCTACCCTTCCTTTATACCCTGTGCCGTTGCATTTATTACAGCCCTTCCCCTTAAAACATTTAATACCCTTGGCCTCCTGCTCTGAAAATCCGATATTCACAAGAGCGGGAACTGGAACTTTTTCCTCATCCCTGCACTGCGAACATATTTTCCTGCACAGCCTCTGGGCAAGTATCAGCAGAACAGAAGCAGACACAAGGAATGGTTCAATCCCCATGTTAAGCAACCTTGATATCGTACTGGGAGCGTCATTCGTATGAAGGGTGCTGAGAACAAGGTGGCCCGTGAGCGCAGCTTTTACAGCTATTTCAGCTGTCTCAAAGTCCCTGATTTCACCAACCATTATTATGTCCGGGTCCTGCCTCAAAAAAGACCTCAGTGCAGCAGCAAAGTTAAGCCCGATTTCTTCCTTGACCTGGACCTGATTTATCCCCATTAGGTTGTACTCGACAGGGTCCTCTGCCGTCATAATGTTTACGTCTATACTGTTTATGGTGCTTAGAGCAGAATAGAGGGTTGTGGTTTTACCGCTTCCGGTAGGCCCTGTCACAAGAACCATGCCGAAAGGTGAACGTATCGACTCCTCAAATTCCCGCATCGCTTTTTCTTCAAAACCCAGCTTCGTGAGATCGAGGACAAGACTGCTTTTGTCTAAAATCCTCATAACGATTTTTTCGCCAAAAAGAGTAGGCAGTGTTGAGACACGCAGATCGACATCCCTGCCTTTTGCCTTCAGCTTTATCCTCCCGTCCTGCGGGAGCCTTCTCTCTGCGATATCGAGTTCTGCCATAATTTTAACCCTGGACGACAGCGCTGCTTTTAGCTTCAGCGGGGGCTGCATAATGTCATAAAGAACACCGTCTATCCTGTAACGGACCCTGAAAATCTTCTCATAGGGTTCAAGGTGTATGTCACTTGCTCCCCGCTGTATGGCTTCACCGAGTATAAGATTTACGAGTTTTACAACAGGCGCCTCCTCTACAGCCTGTTTTAACTCGCTTATGTCTATGTCCTCTTCTTCTGTCTCCTGTATAAAATCAACTAGATCTCCTTCCTGTTTTTGCAGGCTGTCCATCACCGTCTGGAGGGCATCGGACTGCCCGTAGTGTTCCACGATTGCATCACCTAAGGAAGACTCTGCAGCAACCACAGGTTCTACGTTGTATCCGGTCATAAATTTCACGTCATCTAGTGCAAAGACATTGGAGGGGTCAACCATTGCAATGGTCAGCGTTGCACCTACCCTTGCAACCGGCAGTATCTGGTATTTCAGAGCGACCTCTTGAGGTATGAATTTGGTGATGGCTGGATCGATCTGATAATCAGATAAACTTATGGCAGGTACCCCGTACTGCTTGCTGAGGAATGATACTAAGTCGTCCTCACTTAAAAAACCAAGCTTGATAAGATTTGCTCCTAAACGGCTGCCTTCTTTTTTCTGCAATTCCATAGCCTTCTTTAGTTGCTCTTCAGTAATCAGATTACTATTTATAAGCAACTGCCCTAATTTAACAGCCATGTGTAAAATTTAGCTAAAATCATAGTAAAAGTCAACACAATATACTGTTTATCTATTAATATAAACATGGAAATTTTCAGTGATGAAAGTCACAATATGAAGGATTATGATTTTTTGCTCTTAACGGAGCTTATTGAAAATTAAAAAAATATCCCGGTCATGGGCCAAAACTAAACTTTCAGCAGCTTTTTTAATCTAATTAATATAACGGGGTATCTCCGTCTCATAAATATATGAATAAAGCATAAAAAAACAATACTGAAACAATTTGAATTATGCGAAACCAATGCGAAGTATAATGGTGGGCGAGAGAGGAGTCGAACCTCCAAGAGTTTCCTCGCATGGTCCTAAGCCATGTGCGTTTACCATTCCGCCACTCGCCCACATAATGTTCAAAAATTAATTAAATATGCAGCGCGCCTACCTAACGGTAGGTAAACCTGCTTGCATGTCCGCAGTAGTTCTGCCAGTCCTGCCTATGCTGCCAGTCCTGCCTGCCGGCAGGCAGGTCCGCCACTCGCCCATATATGATTTAATGTAACATAGTCGGGACACACCTGCCTACCGTCAAACTCAACCTGTTATCTTTAAGAAAGACACCCCAATTATATAAAAAAAGCTCTGGAAATAAAAAAAACGCAAGATTTTTTATGCCTGATATGCTATTCAATAAAGGTCAAATATCCTTTTACCTTCATTAATCATGTCAGGGAAACTGCTTGCTACGATTTACAAGATCTTTAATAATTTATTATAGTTTGGTGAGGGATTTAGAATTTCCATACCCATTCTGCTTGTTAAGTCGCCAGGTGGGATTTTAATTGACCATTTCACCCTGCAATTCAGGCTTAACGCCTCTCCTGACAGGAGCTGGAATTTTAATTCAAGCGTTGTTCCGGGATAATAATCAATTGGAACCTTCGCAGGAAAGGTCCTTATATATACACCCTGATTAGAAAGATTTTCCACAACTCCTGTAAATTTATACCATTTTATGCGTTTCGTACCATATGCAGGAAGGTCCTCAATAACCCCCGCCTCCCCTCAAAAGTCAGGGATAAGTTCAGAATTTATACTGACAATTTTTCTCCTGGAACGCCTTTTATTCATAATTACAGACTTTTAAAAAAATTTTCATATTCAGGCGGAGAATTTTTAATTTCCAAACCTATGTGATTTTCCAAAACACGGGAACTAATCCTCTTTGCATATAACCACATTATCTCGCAGTTTAAATTTAATTTTTCACCTGAAGGGATTTTAAAGTTCATCTCAAGTAATGTTTCAGGAAGAAAGTCTATTGCTGTTTCTGCAGGGGCTATTTTCACATATGCACCATATTCTGAAATATTTCCCGCGTATCCGATATAACTCTTACTGCTTGAGATTAATTCAACTGAAAAATCAACTACTTTTCTGTCAACACGTCTTCTTTCCATTATTTTTTTGCTGAATCGCGGATGCTCTCTCCATCCCTTACCCCAAACTTTTTGTCATCAGGCAAAAAATATATAGATGGCATAGCTATATAATACAAGAATTAGACTGTAGATTCTAATCGGCCTGTGTCATGGTATTAAACAGCAGCAAGTTCAAACTGAATAAAACAAAAAAACGTACGATATTGTAAAATATCTCTGCTGATAAGCAAATCTTTTTTGACCTGGTTATAGCAAAAAATACGGAGGTGTTTTTTATGGGAGATTGTGCAAGTTGCGGAAACGGTGCAGGCCCGTTTTCTGAAGGCAAGGAACTGGTCGAATTTGTCTACAGCGCACACGGCGGTGCTATAAGAGACCAGCCTATTCCTAACGGTGGTTTAAAAACAAAATGCCAGGGGTGCGGTGAAGCTTTCACGCTTAAAACATTTGTGGGTAAATGTCCAAAATGCGGCGGTGTGCATGCAGTTTCACCTCCGCGCTGTGATGACCCTGCTAACATACAGTTTGCTGGAGCCGGGTATAAGCTTCCAGCATAATCGTATTGCGGATATCATCGTGAATCTCTGGGGTGGAGTAGAACTCCACAAAGGACAGTATCCCCTGCGGTAAGAAATCTGTCATCACCGCAGGAGATTCAGATTAGACTTCACAGCAAATGCGTCTCATTCTCTTCTTGCCTGTTGAGGAAACAGACAAAATAACATCGGCCTTGTTACCGCAGTTACGGCAGAACCCTTCCCTGTTCTTCATTTCTGCCCTTGCAGCTACGTTGGTCTTTGACTTTACTTTCTCAGCCATGATAAACCCTCCTTTCTGCATTATAATTTCACGAAAGAACAAAAACTTCCCGTTTGTATCCACACGCACAAAACTCCATGAAATGTACCGCTACCTGAGTTTGGTAAAACAAGGTCTGCCAAGAGGCAAAAAAGCGGAAGAAATAATATAAACTAAAATAAAAATATTGTCAACAGGATGTCCTTCCGTAAATCCTGGTAATTCCTGAGATTCTTTTTGCTAATGAAAGCGATAGCTGTTCAGGCGTAACCCTCCAGCACCAATTACCTTTAGGCCTCGCCGGCCTGTTCATCCTGGCTCCCTCCGGGAGACCGAGAAAATCCTGCATGGGGATGATAACCATTCCGGCAACAGACCCCATTGCAAGTCTTATAAGGTCCCAGTGAACTGTATTCAATGAGACCCCTTTCCCTATATATTCTGAAAGCCTTTTTCTGTCTTCAGGCCCTATCTCTTTCCTGTACCACCCTTTAATAGTGTTGCTGTCGTGCGTTCCCGTATATACCACGCAGTTTTTTATATGGTTATGAGGTGCATAGGGGTTATCAGGAAGGTTCTTTCCAAACGCAAAGAGCAGCACCTTCATCCCGGGGAAACCGAACTGATTCATAATTTCTCTTACATCAGATGTAATCATTCCAAGGTCTTCGGCAATCATGGGAAGGTAGGGGGAGTGTTTACGCAGGGTTTTGAAAAAGTCTTCAGCAGGCGCCTTTACCCATTTCCCTTTTTTCGCTATCCTTTCAGTTGCCAGTATCCTCCAGTAAGCGACAAACCCCCTGAAGTGGTCAAGCCTGAACATGTGAAAAAGTCCCAGGTTGTGTTCTATTCGTTTTACCCACCACGAATAACGGAATCTTTTCAGAACATCCCAATTATAAACAGGATGCCCCCACAGCTGGCCTTTTAAACTGAAATAATCCGGAGGTGCCCCTGTGACAAACTCAGGCCTTCCCGATTTATCCAGCAAAAACATCCCCGGGTTTGCCCACACATCAGCACTGTCATAATTTACATAAATAGGTATGTCGCCGATTAACTGTATATTTTTACTGTCACAGTATTTTTTGAGTAAATACCACTGCTTAAAAAAAATATACTGGAAAAATTTCTCCTTCATTATCATCTTACTCAGTCTTTTTTTCCATTGTTTTATTGTATCTTTTCTTCTGTCCCTTAAGCCCACAGGCCATTTACTCCATTTAATATCATTAAAATGCTTTTTTATCGATATAAACAGGCTGTAGTCTTCAAGCCAGTAAGTATTTTCACTGCAGAATTTTTTGAACTCACGGCCTTTTTCTACCTTCCCCTTGTTTTTATCGTAGGCCGTATCAAGGATTTTATCTTTATATTCAGTAGCGGCTTTATAGTGGGTTTTTCCCTTTGGAAATAGAGGGTGAGGCTTAATATCAGATTTCGAAAGAATGCCGTGTTCAATCATAATTTCAGGGCTTATCAGAAAGGGATTCCCGGCAAAGGCTGAAAAACTGCTGTAAGGAGAGTTTCCGTAAGCTGTGTTTGTAGGGTTTAAAGGAAGTATCTGCCAGTAGCTCTGACTTGCATCTGACAGGAAATCGACAAATCTGTAAGCACCACGACCAAGATCCCCCGCACCATAGGGTGATGGAAGGGATGTAATATGAAGGAGAATTCCGCTTCCCCTTTTCTGCATATTTCCTCCTTTCGAGTGTTTTTTGCCAAAACGTTATTGGTTATTAGTTACCTGCCTGCCGGCAGGCAGGTTCGAGCGACCTATAGCAAATAACATATAACAAACTGAGCAGTTCACCTGAACCCTGTCTGCCGATAGGCAGGTTTGTGCCTTTTTCTTTCCTCTGATCCCTGACCCCTGATCCCTTCCTAAAGCACCTTTACATAAAGGTAATTGCCTAACTTCAGAAACTCCTCTTCCCGCTTTTTAGCAAAATTGTCTTCCCCTGACGCCTTTTTTTTCATCGTATTATAAAAATTTTTTCCTATCGAAAAATAGATATTCTGCGCCTTCCAGAGATCTATTGGCAAAGACAGCGGTTTTACCAGTTCCATTGTATTATTAATCTTTTCAATAAGGTCTATATTCTCGGGATGCCCGTTCAACCATTCCATAACGGATTCCAACCACGAACTTACAACGAAACCAATCGTGGTCATATCAACCTTAATAGACCATCTTTTAGCCTCATCTATTAACTTCTCAAGTTTTTCCAGGTCCAGGTCTTCAGCTTCAAAAATTTTCTTCAGATCTGTATTAAGAATATATTCGGTTGCAGCAATAAAAGGTCTCGGCAGCCGTATATATAAGCTGTGGAAAAAATTCATTATATTGTAGTTATTCTCATATATCTGCCGGTAAGAGGTCTCGATATCCTCATATGTCAACTGTAGTATCTGGTTTAATACCTTTTTCTGCTCATCTTTAAACAGATGCCAGAGTGAAAAGATACTTCCATCAAAGTGCTTATCCATAAGCCTTATAACTTCAGGGATGTCTCCTCTCTTAAATGCATCCATTATTTCATCCTGCATGACAGAAAAGTCATTATCTCCCGTAAAACCCTTAGCACCGCCGTTCAGGTTATGATCCCCAAGATGCAATACTGCAAAGACAATGGTCTTTTCCTCCCATGTTATATCAGATGTAATTTTTGATTTTCCTATGGCAATCTTCAGCTTCCCCGCATCTATTTTGTTATACACCTCGCTTTTTGCGGAATAGCAGAATATCTTAACGTCTTCGGGATATTCTTCGAAGATAGATGATATGCCAAAATGAGCCCCCACCCTTAAAAGGTCGCTCCTGGAAGGTTTTACAAGCATTTTGTAGGCATTAACCGCGTTTCCGAATTTATTGCTCGGTACCTCTTCAAGATGTTTCAAGTATTCCGACTCCAGAGACACGCCCTGCAGTTCCTCAACGTACTGAACAGCCCTTGATGCATACTGCATGACCTGAACTGTTTCAATACCTGAAACATCATCAAAAAACCAGCCGCAGCTCGTATACATCAACATGGCGTTTCTCTGAATTTCAAGGAGCTTTAAAACCCTTATTTCTCCCTCGATTGGAAATGTCTTGACAGTCCATTTCTCCAAAAATCTCTCTACGTTCCCGCGCGACCTGTCAAGTATGACCTCAATATAGTCGTTCCTTACATTCCAGGGGTCTTTAAAATATTTCAACGCCTCACTTGTATAGATGCGGATGAGCTCATCTCTCAGCCAGTCCATAGCATCCCTTAAAGGCTTTCTCCATGCCTGAGACCACCCGGGATGTCTGCCCGAGTTACACCCGCAATCATCCTTCCATCTCTCTATACCGTGGATGCAGCTCCAGGACGTGTTTTCAAAAATCTCAACTTCAAGGGTCGGGGGGTGTTTTTCAAGATATTCACCGTAGTTTGTTAGCTTTGCAAGACTGTTGGCCTCTATGTAATGCAGACCATAGGAAAGCGCCATATCACCATGGCGGTGATGATGACCAAAAGTTTCTCCGTCAGTTGCAATATGGACAATCTCAGGCCAGTTCCTATGGTCATTAAATGCAGAAACTAATTTTTTAGCAAGGTTCTCTCCGTTTTTAAGAAGTCCGCTAAAGGACACTTCCTGAGAGATTGGCCCGTCATAAAAAAAAAGGTTGATGGCCCTGCCGGACGGAAGGTTAAAAAGATATGCCCTGGTGGAGTCAACTCTTTCACGGCTTACATCCTCCCAGCCTCCTTTTTCCCCTATCCTGCGTATCTTTTTCGCCTGTCCGGGGCTAAGGACAGTAAACTTGATTCCATGGGTTACCAGAACCTCGAGGGTCTCTGTATCTACAGCAGTTTCAGGAAGCCACATTCCCTCCGGGGCCCTCCTGAACCTGCTCTGAAAATCCTTTATCCCCCATATTACCTGTGTGTGCCTGTCCCTTCTGTTTGCAAGGGGCATTATCATGTGGCTATATGCCTGCGCCATGGCAGATCCGTGTCCTGAAAACCTCTCCATGCTTAATCTGTCAGCCTCAAGAATCGACTGGTACACATCAGGCTTTTGCCTCTCAAGCCACGAAAGGAGAGTCGGCCCAAAGTCAAAGCTTATCTTTGAGTAGATGTTTATTATGTCAATGATACTTCCTTCTGAATCAAGTATACGGGAGGCTGCATTTGGAGCGTAACACTCCGCAGTTATCCTGGCGTTCCAGTCATGGTAGGGATAAGCCTCTTCCTGAAGCTCAACCTCTTCAAGCCAGGGGCTTTCTCTTGGCGGCTGATAAAAGTGTCCGTGAATACAAACATACCTTTCCATACAATAATTTTTAACTCTTAAAGAACAAAACACTCAGGGGAGGCAACATAATGGAAATAGAGAGATTCCTGCCATGCACAGGTATGGGAGAGGCTTCAACGCCCCCGTAATTACCGCAACCGCTTCCTCCGTATATTTCCGAATCGCTGTTCAGGACCTCTTCCCAGAATCCCCCGCGTGGAACACCTATCCTGTAGTTATGTCTCGGAACGCTGGTGAAATTACATACAACGAGCATAATTTCCCCGGCATCTTTGTTCTTTCTGATAAAGCTTATTATACTCTGCTCCCAGTCTTGACAATCTATCCACTCAAAGCCACCCATTGAAAAATCCAGTTCATGCATAGCCGGCTCTTTCCTGTAGAGACGGTTTAAATCCCTGACCCACTTTCTTATCCCTTCATGAGAAGGGTATTGAATGGCGTGCCATTCCAGACTCTCATCATGACTCCACTCCTTCCACTGGCCGAACTCCCCGCCCATGAAAAGGAGTTTTTTCCCGGGATGGCCGTACATATACCCGAATAAAATCCTCAGGTTTGCAGACCTCTGCCATTCATCTCCGGGCATTTTCCCGATAAGCGATCCCTTCCCGTGAACAACCTCGTCATGGGAAAGAGGCAGCATAAAATTTTCTGAAAATGCATACCATATACTGAAAGTAAGCTGGTTGTGATGATACTTCCTGAAAATTGGGTCACATGAAAAATAATCCAGTGTATCATGCATCCATCCCATATTCCATTTCATGCCAAAACCAAGTCCACCAACATGTGTTGGTTTTGATACCATGGGCCACGCGGTTGACTCTTCAGCCATCGTCTGGACATCGGGGTAGGCACTGTAAACAGCTTCGTTAAACCTTTTTAAAAAGTCTATAGCCTCCAGGTTCTCATTTCCGCCATATTTGTTTGGTATCCATTCCCCTTCCTTCCTTGCATAATCAAGATATAGCATTGATGCCACTGCATCCACCCTCAGACCGTCAATATGATATTTATCAAGCCATAAAAGTGCACTGCTGATAAGAAAATTTTTTATTTCATTTCTGCCATAATTGTAAATATAACTGTTCCACTCAGGGTGAAAACCCTTCCTGGGGTCCTCATGCTCATAGAGGTAAGACCCGTCAAAATAGGAAAGTCCGTGCTGGTCAGACGGAAAATGAGAAGGCACCCAGTCCAGGATAACACCGATACCCTTCTGATGCAGATAATCAACCAGGTACATAAAATCCTGCGGGGTTCCATACCTGCTTGTAGGGGCAAAATAACCTATGGTCTGGTACCCCCACGAGCCATAGAAAGGATGCTCCATAATCGGTAAAAATTCAATATGTGTAAAACCCATCTCTTTTACATAATCTGCGAGATAATGGGCTATCTCTCTATAATTCATGAATCTATCCCCTTCTTCGGGAACCCGTCTCCATGAACCAAGATGCACCTCATATACTGAAAAAGGGGCATCCAGTGCATTGTTTTTATGTCTGTTTGCCATCCATTCCTTATCAGTCCATTCGTAATCCAAATCCCATACCCTGGAAGCAGTTTTTGGGGGCAATTCCCAATGGAAAGCAAACAGGTCACCCTTGTCCACGCTGTAGGAATTATATCTGGATACTATGTGGTATTTATAGACAGCGCCTTTTTTGATATCAGGGATAAATCCTTCCCAAATCCCGGATTCATCCCGCCTCGCATTAAGTCGGTGAGATTCGCAGTCCCAACCGTTAAAATCCCCTATAACCGAGACTCTAACGGCATTCGGAGCCCATAATGCAAAAAAAGTGCCCGGCACTCCTTCAGCAGTCATTTGATGAGAACCGAGTTTATCGTATAACCTGAAATGATTCCCTTCTTTAAAGAGATATATATCGTGGTCAGTAAAAAGGCTCACACCGTATTTTACCGGCTCTGTACTTTTATCCCTACCCCCTATCATTGTCAAACTTTCATGAATTGTTTTATTTTTCTTCATCCTGTTATTTATCCTATCGCATCTCAGGGTCTGATGCAGCAATAAGACATATTATATCTTAAATTTAAAATAAATAAACTAAACAGTTGTGAGTTTAAGGTATAAAATTGTAAAATGTCTTAAATTTCACTTTTAACCCTAAACTTTTACCTTTCAGCTTTATTAAATATGGAGAAAAGGTGGAACTTTATAGTCTAACCATCAGCGAAGCGCGGGAATCTATTGACAAGGGCAATATTACACCCGAGGAACTAACAAACGCTGTCTTAAAAAGAATAGAGAATGTAGAAGACACTGTTAAGGCCTATGTTACCATAACAAAAGAACACGCACTGGCAAGTGCAAAAAGCGCTGAAAACGGCAACAGGAACGCCGTTTCAGGTATCCCTATCGCTATAAAAGACAATTTGTGCACTAAGGGCATAAGGACCACCTGTTCATCTAAAATCCTTGAGAATTTTATTCCACCTTATGAGAGCACGGTAACACAAAAACTTAAAGAGCAGAATTATATACTTATCGGTAAAACCAACCTTGACGAATTCGCAATGGGTTCATCAACAGAAAATTCAGCCTTTGGACACACCAGAAATCCCTGGGATATAACAAGAATACCCGGTGGCTCAAGCGGGGGCTCAGCTGCTGCTGTCTCAGCAGACGAGTGTATTGCAGCCATTGGTTCTGACACAGGTGGTTCAATAAGACTGCCGGCGGCGCTGTGCGGCGTTGTAGGGTTCAAGCCAACTTACGGAAGAATTTCACGTTATGGCCTTGTCGCTTTTGCATCATCCCTTGACCAGATAGGCCCGATTACAAAAAATGTAAGGGACTCTGCAATCCTCATGAATGTTATTTCTGGCAACGACCCGTATGATTCCACATCAGCCCGGCTGCCTGTGCCTGATTTTACCTCGGTACTCGGGCAAAACATAAAGGGAATGAAGGTGGGCATTCCAAAAGAGTATTTTATAGAGGGTATGGACAAAGAGGTAGAAACCGCTGTAAAAAAAGCGATAGAAAAACTTGAATCATTTGGAGCAACGCCGGTTGAAATATCGCTTCCAAATACAGGCTATGCAGTTGCAACATACTATATCCTGGCTACCTCTGAGGCTTCCTCCAACCTTGCACGTTACGACGGGGTGAAATACGGTTTCAGGGTCGGGGGGCAGGACCTGATGGATATGTATATGAAAACAAGGGCAAAAGGATTCGGTGCAGAAGTAAAGAGAAGGATAATGCTCGGGACCTATTCCCTGTCATCAGGATACTATGAGGCCTATTACAGAAAGGCGCAGCAGGTAAGGACATTGATAAAGCAGGATTTTGAAAAAGCGTTTAAAACAGTTGATGTTATAGTTACACCAACTTCGCCAACGCCTGCATTTAAGGCAGGGGAAAAAACAGATGACCCCCTGAAGATGTATTTAACGGATATTTTTACAATTTCCGTAAACCTTGCGGGTGTACCTGGGATATCTGTTCCTTGCGGTTTCACCTCTAAAAATCTGCCCGTTGGGCTTCAGATAATCGGGAAGCACTTTGATGAAGAATCAATATTCAAAGCAGCTTACGCCTATGAGCAGGGTACCGAGTGGCACAAGAGAAAACCAAAATTATAAAGATAAGGCACAGAGGCACAAAGCAGCAAAGGCGCAAAGTTTTTTCTTCTACCTTGTTGTTAAGAGGAGTTTTATGCAATACGAATCGGTCATAGGGCTTGAGATACATGCACAGCTTTTAACAGAGACAAAGATGTTCTGCGGCTGTTCTACGAAATTCGGTTCTGAGCCCAATACCCAGACCTGCCCTGTATGCACTGGGATGCCCGGGGTTTTGCCGGTAACAAACAAAAAGGCAATTGAGTATGTCATAAAAACAGGCCTTGCCACAAACTGCAGAATCTCATCTTACAGCCAGTTTGCAAGAAAGAACTATTTTTATCCTGATCTCCCCAAAGGCTATCAAATAAGCCAGTATGAGCTTCCTCTATGTGAACATGGTTATATTGAGATAGCCGGAAACAGCCCGGATACAGGTGGCAGCGGCACGATAAAAAAAACAGGGCTTACAAGAATTCACATTGAGGAAGATGCGGGGAAAAATATACATGAAGGCGCGGGGGACTACAGTCTTGTTGATTTAAACAGAGCGGGCGTTCCGCTTATGGAAATTGTAACCGAGCCTGATATCCACAGTTCTAAAGAGGCTGTTGAATTTATTAAAAAATTAAGGGCGATTGTCCGCTATCTCGGCGTGTGTGACGGCAATATGGAACAAGGCTCCCTGAGGTGTGATGCCAATGTGTCGTTAAGGCCTTACGGGCAGAAAGAGCTCGGAGTTAAAACCGAAATAAAGAATATGAACTCTTTTAAGTTTATTGAAAAGGCCCTTGATTATGAAATAAAACGCCAGGTAAAGATTCTCAATAAGGGTGGAGAAATTGTCCAGGAGACAAGGCTGTGGAATTCAAATAAAGATATCACAGAATCCATGCGTTCAAAAGAAGAAGCACATGATTACAGGTATTTTCCCGATCCTGACCTTGTACCTGTAGAGGTTGATGATTCATGGATAGAACATACAAAAACCTCTATTACAGAACTCCCCGACATAAAGAGAGAAAGGTTTAAAAGCCAATTTAATCTTCCTGAACATGACGCTGAACTGTTGACATCGGAAAAGTCTATGGCAGAGTGGTTTGAAAAGGCTGTAAAACTCGGAGGCAGCCCTAAAAGCGTAAGTAACTGGATGACAGGCGAACTTACAAGACATCTGAATGAAGATAATAAGCAGATTAATGAATGTGGCCTTAAACCCGAACATCTTGTCGACCTATTAAAATTAATAGAAAATGGGGTTATCAGCGGTAAAATTGCAAAAACTGTTTTTGAAGAGATGTATAAATCCGGCAAGGATCCCTCAGGCATAGTGAAAGAAAAAGGGCTCGTCCAGATAAGCGATAAATCAGAAATCGAAACAGCAATTGATGATATACTTAAAAACAATCCCGGGGAAGTTGAGAGGTTTAAAGCCGGCGATGAAAAATTAATAGGTTTCTTTGTAGGCCAGGTAATGAAATCAACAAAAGGCAGGGCAAACCCGAAAATATTAAATGAATTACTAAAAAAGAAACTGGGTTAAAATGGAAAAAATTCTTGTTGTAGAAGATAAAGACTCTATGGCACAGATGCTCAAGGAAACCATTGAATTAGAAGACTATGGAGTTATAATTGCAAGGGACGGAGCCGAGGGGATTAAGAGAATAAAAGACAGTAATGTGGATGTAGTAATTACTGATCTTAAATTACCCAAAAAAAACGGACTCGAAGTACTCAAGGCGTCAAAGGAAGAAAACCCTTTAATCCCTGTAATTGTAATGACCGCTTTTGGCTCTATCGAGACCGCTGTAAATGCGATTAAATTAGGCGCCTACGATTTTATTACAAAACCCCTGGACACAGACCACCTGCTCGTACTTATAAAAAGATCCCTTGAAAACCAGAGGCTTATAACTGAGAATATTCTGCTGAAGGATACGTTGTCACATAAGCTGGGCATGCCGAAAATAATAGGGAAAAGCCCCCTGATGCTCGAAGTAGCAGAGAATATACAGAAAGTTGCACTGACAAAGACCAGCGTTCTTTTACTCGGCGAATCAGGCACGGGCAAGGAGCTTTTTGCAAGGGCAATCCATTTTTTAAGCCCGCGCAAAAATCATCCTTTTGTCCCCATAAGTTGCGCGGCAATACCCAGGGAACTTCTTGAATCCGAACTCTTCGGTTATGAGAAAGGCGCATTTACTGGTGCAGAAGAGAAAAAGCTCGGCAAATTTGAACTTGCTAATAAAGGCACGGTTTTTCTTGACGAGATTGGCGAAATGGATATGACCCTGCAATCAAAACTATTGAGAGCCCTTCAGGAGGAAGAGATAGAAAGGGTTGGGGGTATAGCTCCTATTAAGATAGACGTCAGAATTATTGCCGCCAGCAACAAAAACATTGAATCAGAAGTGGCTGATAAGGCTTTCCGAGAAGACCTATATTACAGGCTAAGCGTATTCCCGATTACAATTCCGCCGCTGAAGGAAAGGAAGGATGATATCCCGACCCTGATTGAACACTTTATATCCAAATATTCAGCAGAAATGAAAATCCCTAAAAAGGATATCAAGGCAGATGCAGTTGAGACAATGAAAAATTACCAGTGGAAAGGCAATGTAAGGGAACTTGAAAATGTTATAGAAAGGGCTTTAATACTCTGCGATGGAGAAACGATAATGCAGGAACATCTGAGATTAAACATGTCTGGAATTCCCATGCACCCCCTCCAGGGCATTCCATTAGACGGCACGCTCGATGAGACCGCCAAGGCAGCACTTAAAATTGCAGAATCTCAAAGAATCAAAAAAGCCCTTGAAGACACGGGAGGCAACAAAAGCAGGGCTGCCGAAATACTCAAGGTTAGCTACAAAACTCTCCTTACAAAAATTAAAGATTACGGGATACAAAAATAAGAACTAAAAAATAAAAATTAAGGTAATTTTATTTAAATTCATTTTTCCACAATTTTAATTTTTTATATTTGATTTTCAATCGCTCATCACTTTTTGTCAATTAGGAGTACATTTTGTGGATAATCTATGCCCTTTTGACCGCGTTCTTCCTTGCCACAAGTGATGCCTTAACAAAAAGGGTACTGGCCGCAAGGGATGAGTATTTTGTAGCATGGATAAGGCTGGTATTCGCATTACCTGTGCTACTTGTCAGCTTTTTATTTATAGATATACCCAGGCTCGACAGAATTTTCTGGTCTGCGACTTTAATTGCCCTGCCTCTGGAGGTAATCGCCATTATTCTGTATACAAAGGCATTAAAGGTCTCTCCTATCAGCCTCACCATGCCTTTCCTTGCACTTACGCCTCTATTCCTGATCATAACTGCGTTTTTGCTTTTAGATGAAAAAGTTTCCTTCCGGGGCGGCGCCGGGATAATTCTTATTGCAGCAGGCAGCTACACCCTCAATATTCACAGAGTAAGGGTGACAATTTTAGAACCAATAAAAGCTATATATAAAGAACGCGGTTCAATCATGATAGTCATTGTTGCCTTCATATTCAGCATTACATCCTCCCTTGGAAAAATGGCAATTGAGCATTCATCCCCCATTTTTTTCGGCAGTTTTTATTTTATATTAGTAACCCTTATGTTTACACCGATAGCAGCAAAAAAAAATAAAGGCAAAGTTATCATCACAAGAAAAGATTTTCTCCCTTTCGCGGCCATAGGTATTACCTTCTCCCTGATGATTATTTTTCACATGCTTGCAATGAGTCTTACAGAGGTAGCCTATATGATTTCAGTAAAACGTATGAGCCTGCTGATCAGCGTCTTCTATGGCTACTTTTTGTTCAGTGAGAAAAATATTGCCCAAAGGGCAGTTGGCAGTGTGATAATGCTTGCAGGATTTGCACTTATTGTTTTAAGCCGGTAAACCCCGTTAGAAGAGCTTCACCCTTCTAACGGAAATGCTCACACGAGGCATTAAACCCCGTGTTCACTATATAAGGAATTAAATATTTTCTTCCCTGCTTACCGGCAGGCAGGCCTGTGGCAAGTCACGGGGCTTTCTAACGGGGTAAATAAGCTGGCAAGACTTGACTCCAGATTGCTTTGCTGTTATAAATACAGGGAGCTTTTAAAAACCATTTTAAGTTCTCTTGGCCCTTCGATTGTACCCAGGGTCAATCCTGAGCACAGCCAAATGATTGATTGCACAGGTTTTGATATACTTTACAATACCTTTTAATCGGTGTAATCTACATTTTGTCTTTGACATCAGAGATTGCCTGACTTGCTGTGGGGGAATCTCACGGGATATCCAATGAAGGCTCTTATTACAGGAGCAACCGGCTTTATAGGAAGCCATCTTGCAGAGAAACTTCTCAAGAAAGGCTTTCAGGTCACCTGTCTTACAAGGAATGCTTCCAGCCCCGGTTGGCTCGAAGGCCTTGACATAAAGCTGGTTCAGGGAGACTGTACTGATAAAGATTCCCTGTATAACTGTGTAAATGGCCATGATTATATTTTCCATTTATCAGGTTTGATAAAAACCAGCTCGAAAAATGATTTTTACACAGTAAATACAAAAGGCGCCAGAAATATCATTAATGTGATTGCTGAAAAAAATCCGGATATCAAGAGGCTGGTGTATCTAAGCAGCCTTTCCGCTTTCGGGCCCAAGGTAAATGATATCATACCCTCGGAGGGTCAAAAACCACATCCTGTATCAGATTATGGAAACAGCAAACTGGACGCCGAACATGCCATCCTCGGGTACAGCGACAGAATACCGATATCAATACTAAGACCTTCAGCAGTCTATGGGCCAAGGGACAGAGAGGTTTTTACACTGTTCAAACTTATAAAAAGGGGTCTGCTACCCCACTGGGGTAGCGGACATACATCCCTGGTTTATATAGATGACCTGATAGAGGCCATCATACTTGCTGTCGAAAAAAATAATGCTATCGGAGAGACCTATTTTATTTCCGACGGGGAAATTTATTCTAACGAGATGATAACAGATGAGATAGCATCGGTTTTGCGTTCCAGGCCATTTAAGATAAAAGTTTCACCGGGGGTCTTACAAACGATTGGATTTTTTAGCGAAAGAATTAGTAAAATTATAGGTAAAAGCACAATTATAAACAGGGACAAAATAAAGGAGCTGATGTTTGCTGACTGGGTATGTGATATTACAAAGGCAAAGAACAACCTTTGCTTTAAACCAAGGGTCGGCATTAAAGAGGGGATAAAATGGACCGCAGACTGGTACAAAATTCACAAATGGCTTTAAAAAAAGAAGCTGACATTTTTGAAAAATGCTACAGGTTTACTACGGCCAAAGAAATTATAGATGCGGGCATCTACCCTTATTTCCGCACAATTGAAAGTGCACAGGACCCCGAAGTGATTGTCGAAGGCAAAAAAATGATAATGATTGGCTCAAATAACTATCTTGGGCTTACGAACCATCCAAAGGTAAAGGAAACAGCAATTGAAGCCCTGAGGAAATACGGAAGCGGCTGTGCAGGTTCAAGGTTTTTGAACGGTACCCTTGATATTCACGTTGATTTAGAAGAAAAATTGGCTCGCTTTATGAGAAAAGGAGCTGCCCTGGTGTTCTCCACAGGCTTTCAGACCAACCTTGGAATAATATCTGCGCTTGCCGGGAAAGACGACGTGGTCTTTATCGATAAAATGGACCACGCAAGCATAATTGACGGATGCCGGCTCTCTTTCAGCGAGATAAAAAAATACAGACATAATGATATGGATGACCTTGAAAGGCTCCTGCAGCAATATAATGATAAAGGTAAAGGTAAACTGATAATAGTTGACGGGGTCTTCAGTATGGAAGGCGATATTGCCGACCTTCCGCGGATAGTAAAACTTGCAAAAAAATACGGCGCAAGAATAATGGTGGATGACGCACACGGCATCGGTGTGCTTGGCAAAGCAGGGCGCGGGACTGCTGAACATTTTGGTTTAGAGGACGAGGTTGACCTGATTATGGGAACTTATTCCAAGGCCTTAGCCTCCATAGGCGGATTTATAGCTGCCCCTGAAGAGGTAATTCATTATATAAAACATCTTGCAAGGCCCCTGATCTTCAGCGCCAGCCCCCCGCCTGCATCAGTTGCCGCTGTCAGTGCAGCGATTGACATCATAGAGGAAGAGCCGGAGCGCAGGGAACGCCTCTGGTACAACACAAATAAAATGCTGAACGGGTTGAAGGCGCTTGGATTTGACACAGGGGTAACCAAATCCCCTATAATCCCCCTGATAGTAGGTGATGATCAAAGGGCATTTACAATGGCAAGGATGCTGCACGATAAGGGGGTTTTTGCCAATGTGGCTGTAAGCCCGGCCGTACCCAGCGGAAAGGCCCTGATACGTACAAGCTATATGGCAACTCATACTGAAGAACAGCTTGACAAGGTTCTAAAGGTTTTCAAGGAAGTCGGAAAAGCAATGGGAATCATTTAGATAGAGCAGCAGAGCAATAGCGCAGAAGCGCAAAAGTAACTTCCCGGCTTTCGGTTTTGTATACTGACTAATTAAGGAATAAAATTGATAGAGGTTTCCCATGCCAACGATAAGAAAACGTTTAAAGAATTCCTGAGCTTTCCTTTTCAACTGCATTCGAAAGATCCCTTCTGGGTACCGCCTCTTGTTAGTGACATTAAGGAACAGTTTTCTTCGAAAAACCCCTTTTTTAAACATGCCGAGGTAGCACCGTTTATTGCAAAGGTTAAAGGTAAAACAGCTGGCAGAATAACAGCTATATACAATGAGGCACATATAAATTTTTACAGTGAAAAAGCCGGGTTTTTCGGTTTCTTTGACTGCATAGACGAAACAGCTGTTGCAAAAAAACTTATTGAAGAGGTAAAACAGTGGCTCAGAGAAAGAGGGGTTTTAAAGTTAAGAGGTCCAATGAATTTTTCCTCAAATGAAGAATGGGGACTCCTCGTGGAAGGCTATGACAGTCCGCCAATGCTTATGATGCCATACAATTTTGCTTATTACGGGACACTATTGGAAGAATGCGGCCTTACAAAGGCAAAAGATCTATTTGCCTATGTTATTGATGTGCCCGAGGAACTTCCCCAAAAAACTTCCAGGGTCGCCAGCATAGCTGAAAAACAGGGGATAAAGGTAAGGCCTATTAATATAAAATCTTTTGAAGAAGAGATGTCGGTTTTTAAAGATATCTATAACTCGGCATGGGAGAAAAATTGGGGTTTTATTCCAATGACAGACGAAGAAATTGAGCATATGGCTAAAAAATTAAAGCCCTTAATAATCCCGGAGCTTGCCCTCATATCAGAGTGTAACAGCGTACCCGTAGGGCTTATGATGTTATTGCCAGACTTTAATTTTGTACTAAAAAAACTTGGCGGCCGTCTTTTCCCGTTAGGTATTTTCAAGGCCCTCTGGTACTCCCGGAAAATAAAAGATACCAGACTGTTGCTTCTTGGAATAAAAGAGGGGTTCAGGAGACGCGGAGTTGATGCTCTTTTATTATTAGAGGGGCTGAAAGCAGTAAAAAAGAATGGCTACAAAAGGATTGAGTTTTCATGGATCCTGGAAGACAATTATCCTGTTCAGCGAATCATAGAGACCGTAAAAGGCAGGCTGTATAAAAAATACAGGGTGTATGAGACCGAAATATGAGCAGTAGCGCAATAGAACAATAGCGCAGTAGCTGCTGCTCTGCTGCTCTGCTGCTCTGCTGCTCTGATGATCTGCTGCGCCAAACGGTCATCTGCAAACCCGATATGGCATACTAATGGAAAAATCACCTAAAATGTTCAGATCCTCTACAATTTATCACGGGAGTTTTATATGCCTAAAATAATCGCTGACTTTCATGTCCATTCAGGCTACAGCAGGGCAACAAGCAAGGACATGAACGTTGCAATTATGGCAATGTGGGCAAAGAAAAAAGGCATAAATCTCCTTGGCACAGGCGACTTCACACATCCAGTTCACCTTGCAAACTTGAAAGCAGCCCTTAAGCCTGCAGGCAACGGCCTTTATAAAACTTCTCCGGAATCATCCGTGTTTTTCATGCTTACTTCGGAAATCAGCAGTATCTATTCATGCAAAGGCAAAGTAAGAAAAATCCACAATATCATAATGGCGCCAGGCTTTAATGTTGCAGAGAAGATCAATAATACGTTAAGAAAGCACGGGAATATATCGTCTGACGGAAGGCCGATTTTAGGCCTGTCAGCAAAGGATTTAATAAAAATAGTCCTGGATATTTCTCCAGATTGTCTCTTTGTACCGGCACACGCGTGGACCCCGTGGTTTTCTGTTTTTGGAAGCAGGTCGGGCTTTGACTCAATTGAAGAATGTTTTGATGAATACTCAAAATATATTTATGCGATCGAAACGGGCCTGTCTTCAGACCCGGGAATGAACTGGAGGATTTCTGCTCTTGATAAAATAACTTTGATATCCAACTCTGACGCCCACTCACCAAGAAAACTGGGCAGAGAGGCAAACGTGTTTGACTGCAAAATGGATTACTTTGAAATTACAGATACAATAAAGAGAAAAGACAAAACACGCTTTCTTTACACAGTGGAATTTTTCCCTGAAGAGGGCAAGTATCATTATGACGGCCACAGGGCATGCAATATATCTTTCTCTCCAAATGAGACTAAAAACAACGGAAATAAATGCCCTGTTTGTAAAAGAGGGCTTACGGTCGGTGTTATGAACAGGGTGGAGGAACTTGCTGACAGAGAAGAAGGTTTTGTACCGGATAATGCAATACCATCAAGGCACCTGGTGCCACTGGAGGAAATTATTTCAGAGGTCTTTAATTCGGGGGTTAACACTTTAAAGGTTTCGAGGGAATATGAAAAACTCGTAGCCTTAAACACAGAATTTGAAATTCTCACTGATTTGCACAAAGCCGAGCTTTACAGAATCACTGACAGAAAAATAGCTGATGGAATTTTAAAGGTGCGTTCGGGTGAAATAGATATTGTCCCGGGCTATGACGGTGTTTACGGTAAAATCTCTATATTATCCGGAACACATAAACCGGCTGTTTTAGAAAATCCGCCAAACGCAGAACATGAACAGGGCAGTTTGTTTTAAAAAAACTGGAGAAAATATTTACATAAAAGCGGTTTTACTTTTCTTCAAAACGCACGATGTCTTCTTTTTCAGATTCGGTAAATATTGATTTGACACCAGCGTCCAGGGACTTAATCTCGTATATACTGATAGGCCGTTCCTTACCCTTGACTATAACCTTTTCCAGTCCCTTAACAGACATGTGGGCAAAGCTTTCATCTGCTATGAGGCCCCTGACCTTATTCAATGTAAACTCTGTTATCAGGATACGGGTATTATATTTTTTTGTAAGTGACTCTACCCGCGCTCCGAGGTTTACATGGTCTCCGATAACTGTGTAGTCCATCTTTTTCCCTTCTGCGCCGATGTTTCCAACAACCACATCACCTGTGTTTATCCCTATCCCTGAATCGAGTGCCGGTTTACCCTCTGATTTCCATTTCTTCTGGAGTTCTTCAAGCCTTTTGGACATATTAAGTGCGCATCTGAAAGCGAGTTCAGCATGGTTTTCCTGCCTCATGGGAGCACCCCAGAATGCCATAATTTCGTCGCCTACAAATTTATCAAGAGTCCCTTCCCATTTGAAAATTACTTCTGTCATTGCTCCAAGATATTCGTTAAGTAATGCAACCACTTCTTCGGGAGAATGTTTTTCAGAGAATGTTGTAAAAGCCCTTATATCGGAAAAGAGAACCGTTATTTCCCTTCTTTCACCGCCAAGCTTTGCCAAGTCAGGATTTTTAATCAATTCATCGACTACCCTTTCTGTTACATAACTTGAAAATATTTTCCTGATACTCCTTGCGCTCTTCTCTTCAATAAAAAACCTGTAACTTATTGCGAAAGTCCCGGCAGTTAAAAGCGTAGCGACGGGGTAAATAAAATTAATCCTTAAACCGTAAAACGTAAACAGAACCTGGTTTGAAACAACAAAGACAGCTGTTAATAACGCGTAAACCAAAATAGTATGTGATGCACTTTGTCTGTAGCTTATAAGGAGGACAGACATGCCTACCAATAAGACCAGAAAAAGATCAACATAAGCTGGTGACTTTTTTATAAAATCCTGATTCATTATATTGGCAACTACGGTTGCGTTCTTTTCGACTCCCGGCATGTTTGCAGAAAAGGGAGTAATCTTCATGTCATAGGTTGCAATGGCAGAAGTGCCTACAAATACTATTTTGTCCTTGAAAAAGCCGGCAGGCACGCGTCCTGAAAGTACATCTGCTGCCGACTTGTATATAATGCTTCTCTCCCTGCCAATATAATTGATATGCAGCCGCCCGAACCTGTCAGTAGGAATGAGCAAGCCGTCCAGATCAACCCCGGTCCCTCCCAAAATTCTTACATTTTCCGGAGAAATACCCCTGGCAATACGTGCTGTCTGAAGCGGAAGAGAAGGAAAGTACTCATCGCCATACTTGATATAAAGGTTTTCCCATCTGTGCTTTCCGTCCTTGTCGGGAAGAGGATAAACATGTCCGTACGCTGTAGAACTGGCAATGGGCTCAAGCGGCAAAAGCACTCTATGGGCCTTGACCACATGGTCTTTCACAAATTTGTGATTCTCGATCTTCAGGATAGTGTTCTCGTAGAGAACGTCCTCAATATCTCCCGAGTAATCTTTACCTTCCTCCACATCAAAAGCAAGGGCAACAACAAGCCTGTCCTTATTCTTCTTAAATACTGCTGCAAGCGCTTTGTCAGCATCAGGCGACTCAGGTTCAGGATAGAATATATCCACTGCCACTACTTTCGGACGGCCCTCAAATATTTTTTTAACGAGTTCTGCCTGGAGCGACCTGCTCCACGGCCACCTTCCGTATTCTGAAAGACTTTTTTCGTCAATAGTGACAATCAGGATATCATCAGGGGTTGACGGCGGGGAAATAATGTTTCTTATTTTAAACCTGTAATCAACAAAGAGGGTTTCTATAAACTCGTCAACAACTGAGGGATTTTTAACGGTGAGTACGGCAAAGACAACGGTTATTAAAAGAGGAACAGATATAGTCGCTTTCCCTATCCATTTACCGATCAGTCTCTGATAGATGGTTATTATTGATAACCTCTGATTATCTCTTCAGGAGTTTTTCCCTGTGATCCCCTACTATCCTTCCCCTGCTTCCGTCCTCTGTAAATTCAACAAGCTCTACCTTCCCGTTGCCATGCTTACGATACATGAAGCCCTTATTTTCTAATTTTGGGAAGTATTTGCCTGATATATCCTGGTACATGTCTACCTTGTAAAGGGGCTTGCCAAAATCAGGGCTTTCCTCTTTAGAGAGCCCCAGGATACCATCTTTTTCATAGACTGTGTAGTTACCCTGCTCATTCCTGTAACCGACCCAGTACTCACCTGCTTCCTTATAATATACATCTGCATTCATGGGGAAAAGTTTATCACCCGCTATTTCAAAAAACTTCTTCCCCTTAATCTTGAAGCTCTTTTCTGTATCGCACAAAGGCCATTCAGAAGTAATCCTGTCAGGGCTGTGTGTCAATATAACCCTGTCTTTTTCAAGCAGGGTATTCTTAAGTCCCGTATACTCTGTATGGACCGCACCCGCCCGGATAGATACATCGTGTATAACGACTGCATCGTCAAAGGCCTTAACCGCCTCTTTGTAGCGCTCTTCACTCCATATCCGTTCAATATAATCATTGATATCCCCGTAAATGACCCGGGCAGACTCAAACTCCTTCTCTGACATGCCAGGACGCTGCTGCCTCTTCTCTGAATAAAGCTCTTTCCATAGATTCACATCATTTACTGTATCAGAGCTAAAGACAAGAGTTTCTTTTTCGGTCTTTATTTTTATGCCTATAACGGGTAAGCCGTGCCATACGGGCGCTTTAATCGCTTCAATGGTAAACCCCTCTTTGTCCCTGAAAATATGTTTATCTTCCTCATAAAATACATGAGAAGAAAAGGGGTAGAAGCTTTCAGGTTCAATCCACTCCCCATAAACAGGGTCCTTAAAGAGCATACGCGGTCTTTTGGTCTTCGTACTTATAACAATCTTCGCCACATCAGGGCCTGCCACGTTTCCAGCACTGTCTAACACATAAAGGCCGGTTTTCCCGTTGCCCTCATCCACGGAGGCTATCCGGTATTTAGCTTTCGGGCCCATCACCTGATGATCAATATAATCTTCATAGGGTATATCTATTATTTTTTTTGAATCACTTGAAAGACTTCTGTCCAGAGCAGGGCCTGAAGATTTCACAATCTCATTATGGATATCCTCGGACGTAAAGAGAGAAATCTTTTTGCTGATATCACGGACATACATATTAAACAGGGCCAGGTCAGTGAACCACCTTTTGTGGTCATCATGGCAGTGGGTAATTATCAGACCGTTTATTTCCTTAAGTCCGTGACCGCCAATCTGCTGAAAAAGGGGGGAACCGCAGTCTATGAGGTAACTGGATTCTCCTATGGTTATCTTATATCCGATGCTTTTACCCATCCTCGAGAATGGCCCAAAGTCACCGAGTACGCGTATTGTTATTCCATCA